>FLNY01000123.1_pt1 | contig 70752 bp, 74 predicted proteins | sample 1140381 | NCBI WGS metagenome assembly FLNY01 (sample SAMEA3878172, study PRJEB12797) | bioreactor metagenome | biome: Moose rumen | place: Sweden | collected 2011-10
CCTTTGGCTCAGACCCCTGCGTCCCTTACAAACAAAAAAAGAAGGCATATCCTTTCGGATTAGCCTCCTCTTGTCGGGATGAGGCGACTCGAACGCCCGACCCCTACGTCCCGAACGTAGTGCGCTACCAACTGCGCTACATCCCGAATGCCATTGCCTTTTTGTGCAAAAGCGTCGGCAAAGATACAGTTTTTTCTGAAAACAAAAATTAAAATTCGATTTTTTCTTCGTTCCGTTACAAATCTTTCTGCAGCGGAGCCAGGTGCATCGAATTGCTTCCTTTGATGAGAATGAGGTGGTTGCTGACGGGATTGGCGGCGATGAAGGCCCTCACCTCGTCGGCGTCGTGGAACTTCCTATAGGCACATTCGACCTTGGCAAACTCCTCTCCGATGAGCCAAACCTCGCTGAAACCATGATGCTCGAGCAGGCTGACGATGTCTTTGTGCGCCTGAAGGCTCTGTTCTCCCAGTTCTTTCATGTCGCCCAGGATGGCCAGTTTGTGGGCTTCCGGAATCAGTGCGAAGTTGTCCAGTGCTGCACGCATGCTGGTGGGGTTGGCATTGTAGGCGTCTACGATGAGGCGGTTGTGGGCGGTGACGGTCAGCTGCGAGCGGTTGTTGCTGGGCCGGTAGTCGGCCAGTGCATGGCAGATGTCGTCAGCCGGCACATCGAAGTAGAGTCCCACCGTCACGGCTGCCAGCACATTGTCGATGTTGTAGGCTCCGATGAGTTGTGTCTGCACCTCATGCCAGCGGTTGTCGGCATGGTCTTGCGGTGCGCGCCACTGCAACTTGAGCAGCGGGTTACACTCCACGAGCCGGCCGCAGGTGGTCTCGTCCATCTCCGTCTGACTGGAGTAGGGCACCACGGCAAGGTCGTGTGCCATGTCTACGAGGTGCTCGTTGTCGGCATTCAGGAAGACGATGCCGTCCAGCTGCTGCCGCAGGAAGTCGTAGAGCTCGCCCTTTGTGCGCTTCACACCCTCGAAACTGCCGAATCCCTGCAGATGGGCCATACCCACATTGGTAATGAGCCCGTAGTCAGGTTCAACAATTTCCACCAGCGTCTTGATGTCGCCTGGGTGGCTGGCGCCCATCTCCACCACAGCCATTTCATGCTTGTGGGTGAGCCGCAGCAAGGTCTTTGGCACGCCGATGTCGTTGTTGAAGTTGCCCTGTGTATAGAGCGTGTTGTATTTCTGCTGCAAGACGCCGGCCACAAGCTCCTTGGTGGTGGTCTTTCCGTTCGTGCCTGTGATGCCGATAATGGTGGTACCCATTGCACGGCGGTGCTCACGCGCCAGTTGCTGAAGGGCTTTCAGCGTGTCGCCGACCAGCAGATAGCGTTCGTCACCCGCCGGAACAACCGACGCATCGTCCACCACGGCATAGGCACATCCCTGCTCCAGGGCGGCGGCTGCAAAGCGGTTGCCGTCGAACGATTCCCCACGGAGGGCAAAGAAGATGCTGCCCGGAGGACAGTCGCGGCTGTCGGTGGTCATGGTGGGGTGCTGCAGGAAAAGTTGGTAGAGGTCTCTGATTTCCATAGGACAATGTGTATTTTTGGCAAAAATAATCAGATTTTGGCAAACAATAATCCGTTTTTCAAATTTATATGCTTATTTTTGCAGAATATGAACAGGTTTGGCACATCGTCAATCAATGCAGGTGGGAAACTCCTTTCCATAGACCAGCCGCTGGTGATGGGCATTGTCAATTTCACACCCGACTCCTTCTATGCCGCCAGTCGGGTCCGGACGGAGGGCGAAATCCTCTTGCGGGCACGGCAGATGGTGGGCGACGGTGCGCAGATACTCGATGTCGGCGCTTTCTCCACGCGGCCGGGAGCACAGCCGGTGCCCCCTGAAGAGGAAGCGGCGCGGTTGGAAACGGCCCTGCGGGCGATTAAAGCCGAACTGCCGGAGGTACCCCTTTCGGTCGATACTTTCCGCCCTTTGGTGGCCGAGCGGTGCGTGACGGAGTGGGGAGCAGACATTGTCAACGATGTGGGAACCATTGCCATGGTTGCCCCTTCGGCCGACGATGAACGACGCAAGGAGGAAATGTTCCGCCTGGTAGCACGGCTCGGGGTGCCTTACATCCTGATGTCCAACGCACCGACGATGGAAGAAATGATGCTGGGTTTCGCCCGTGATGTGGACCGCCTTTACCGACTGGGACAGAAAGACATCGTCCTCGACCCGGGGTTCGGCTTCGGGAAGACGCGTGAACAGAACTTCGACATCCTGCAGCAGCTGGACCGGCTGAAAGTGTTCGGACTGCCGGTGCTGGTTGGATTGTCCCGGAAAAGTATGCTGCGACAGACTCCCGACGATACCCCTGCCCAACTGCTCAAGCCCACCATCGCAGCCAACGGAACGGCACTGCGGCACGGGGCTAGCATACTCAGGGTGCACGATGTGAAGGAAGCCGTAGAAACCATCCGGCGGCACTGCCCTTACAGCGAAGCATGACAACAGCAACTGTATTACCTCTTTATAAATCCAACGGAAGATATGCCTTTCACAATCGGAATAAAAGACTTCATCGACATTTTCTGCGTGGCCGTGATGCTCTACTACATCTATCGGCTGATGAAGGAGAGCCGTTCGCTCAATGTGTTCATCGGGATATTGGTGTTCATAATTGCCTGGCTGTTTGTGAGCCAGGTGCTGGAAATGCGCCTGCTGGGCAGCATCATGGACAAGCTGGTCAGCGTCGGAGTGATAGGCATTGTGGTGCTGTTCCACGACGAAATACGCAAGTTCCTCTATACGCTCGGTGCACACCAGCACTTTCAGGGGCTGGCACGCTTTTTCTCGTCGGACGACAAACACCAGACGGGAAACAAGGACATCATCATGCCTGTGGTCATGGCCTGCATGAATCTGGCACGCGGCAAGGTGGGGGCTCTCATCGTCATTGAGCGCGCCATCGGTCTGGACGATATCGCAGACTCAGGCGAAAAAATCGATGCTGCCATCAGCCAACGCCTCATCGAGAACCTTTTCTTCAAGAATTCGCCACTCCACGACGGTGCTGTCGTCATCTCCAAGAAACGCATCAAAGCCGCAGGATGCATCCTTCCGGTATCCCACAGCATAGACATTCCCAAGGAACTGGGACTCCGCCACCGTGCTGCCATGGGCATCTCGCAGGGAAGCGACGCCATCGCCATCGTCGTTTCGGAGGAAACGAGCCGCATAAGCATGGCCGTGAAAGGTGAGTTCCGGCTCCGGCTTTCACCCGAAGACCTGGAAGGACTTCTCACGAAAGAACTATCATGAACAACAAATAAAACACAGAAAAATGGATTTACTACAACAAATTGTGGCCCGCGCCAAGGCAAACAAGCAACGCATCGTACTGCCAGAGGCCACCGAAGAGCGCACACTCCGTGCCGCCGACCGCGTGTTGGCCGAACAACTGGCCGACCTCATCCTTATAGGTAATCCCGAAGAACTTGCCTCCCTGGCAGCGAAATGGGGACTCCAACATATTGGCAAGGCCACCATCGTCGACCCGCAGAACAACCCCAAGAGCGAAGAATACGCCGAGTTGCTGGCCGAGCTCCGCAAAAAGAAAGGCATGACGCTGGACCAAGCCCGTGAACTTGTCAAGAACCCGCTCTACCTGGGCTGCATGATTATAAAGACAGAAGGTGCCGACGGCCAGATAAGCGGTGCCCTGAGCACCACCGGCGACACCCTGCGTCCGGCACTGCAGATTATAAAATGTTCGCCGGGAATTACCTGCGTGAGCGGTGCCATGCTCCTCATCACCAAACAGGAGCAGTTCGGCGAGAACGGAATCGTGGTCATGGGCGATGTCGCCGTCACCCCGATGCCCGACGAGAACCAACTGGCACAGATTGCCGTTTGCACAGCCCAGACCGCCAAGAGCGTGGCAGGCTTTACGGAACCGCGCGTCGCCATGCTGTCGTTCTCTACTAAGGGGAGTGCTAAGCATGAGGTGGTCGACAAGGTTCTGGCCGCCACACAACTGGCAAAAGAAATGGACTCTACGCTGAAAATTGACGGCGAACTGCAGGCCGATGCCGCCCTCGTGCCCTCCGTTGGGGAAAAGAAAGCACCCGGAAGCGACATCGCAGGACATGCAAATGTATTGGTGGCACCCAACCTCGAAGTGGGAAACATCGGCTATAAACTGGTGCAACGACTCGGCGATGCCATTGCCATAGGCCCCATCCTCCAGGGTATTGCACGGCCGGTGAACGACCTCAGCCGCGGATGTTCCGTTGACGACATCTATTATATGGTAGCAATCACGGCCTGTCAGGCTATGGATGCAAAATGAAAACACTATAAACAGTAGTCATTCTATGAAGATATTGGTATTAAATTGCGGAAGCTCGTCGATAAAGTACAAACTCTACGACATGCAAGACGAAAGCGTCCTGGCACAGGGCGGAGTGGAACGCATTGGCCTTAACGAGGCATTCCTGAAACTGACATTGCCCAACGGCGAGAAGAAAGTGCTCATGCACGATATGCCCGACCACAAGGAAGGAGTCAATTTTGTTTTCCAGACACTGTTACACCCTGAATACGGTGCCATAAAAAGCCTTGACGAAATCGACGCCGTGGGTCATCGCATCGTGCAGGGAGGCGACAAATTCTGCCAGAGTGTCATCGTGGATCAGAGCGTGGAGGACGGTATCGAGGAACTGTGCGATCTCGCTCCTGTCCATAATGCTGGTCATCTGCGTGGCTTGCGGGCCGTAGACAATCTGATGCCAGAGGTGCCTCAGGTATGTGTTTTCGACAATGCGTTCCACAGCACCATGCCGGACTATGCATTCCTCTATGCCGTTCCCTATGAGTTCTACGAGAAATGGCATGTCCGTCGTTATGGATTCCACGGTACGAGCCACCGTTATGTATCGCAGCGGGTGGCCGAACTGATGGGGAAAGACATCAAGGACCTGAAGATTATCACCTGTCACATAGGCAATGGAGCTTCCGTTGCTGCCGTCAAAGGCGGTAAGGTAATCGACACCAGCATGGGACTGACCCCGCTGGCAGGCGTCATGATGGGTTCGCGTTCAGGAGACATAGACCCTTCGGCGGTTACTTTCCTAATGCAGAAGACAGGAATGGAGCCACAGGAAATGGCCGACTTCCTCAACAAGAAGAGCGGTGTGCTTGGCATCACGGGCATTTCCAGCGACATGCGGGAGGTGGAACAGGCTGCAAGAGACGGCAACGAGCGTGCCCAACTGGCCCTGAAGATGTACAACTACCGCATAAAGAAGTACATAGGTTCCTACGCCGCTGCCATGGGTGGCGTCGATGCCATTGTCTGGACGGCCGGTGTGGGCGAGAACCAAGTGGGTACCCGTCTGGAAACTTGTTCCGGATTGGAGTTCATCGGTGTAAAGATGGATGCCGAGCGCAACAACTGTCGCGGTGAGGAACGCCTCATCTCGGCCGACGACTCTCGGGTGCAGGTATGGGTGGTTCCTACCGACGAGGAGGTGATGATAGCCCGCGACACCCAAGCGTTGGTGTTGAATAAGTAAGAATGGTTCGTTCCGTATCCTCTGCCCCGTTCGATAGGGAATAAAACAATAAGGGGGCAGAAGGACGGAGGCAAATTGTTACTCTTCTCAAATAGTTTCTTATGTCCCGAGCGCTGTACATATTGATTTTTTCGGTATTATTATTATATTTCTTAGTATTGTCGCTTTATTGCTCGGCGCAAAACCAGATGGACTCTATCGGCCAGGCAGATTCCATCTACTGGGAGAAGACATTGGGCGAAGTGGTGGTAAAAGTTGAGCGGATTCGCAACAAGATGAATGGTTATGTGGCCAATCTACAAGGCGACAACATTGTGAAAGGAAAGAACGCAGAAGATGTGCTGAAGTTTCTCCCACGAGTGGAATACCTTGACGGAGGCTTCAAGATAGACGGACAGGCTGTTACGAAGATTTACTTGAACGGCATACGGCTCGACGACCTCTCGCAACTGCAAAACATCATGGGCGAAAACCTCACCACCGTGGAGGTGGAATACATAGGCGGAGTGAACCAAAAGAGTGCGGAAATGGGAGGAGTGATACGCATCAATATGAAGAAACCTCAAAATGGTGGCTACTATGGCAATGTATCGGCCCATCACAGCAGTACTCCAAGCGATCTGTGGGGCAGCAACGGCCTTGGAGGAATGGCCTACTGGGGCAACAAAAAATGGGGATTGTATGCGAACGGGAACTTAGGTCGAGGCTCGTATGTGGACAAAGGAACCGACCAGGTGGGCCAATCGGCCGACGATATTCAGTCGCTCACCGCCACATGGCAGAAAAACAAAAGCCTGTATGCGAGCGGAAACTTGCAAATGATGTATCAGCCGAATGCTCGCCACACCCTTACAACAAAGATTTATGCCAGCAGAAACATCAGCGACGGCAACACACGGCTGGCCAATCTGCTCACGCCAACACCCTCCATTGACAACAATCATTGGGACGGAAACACTACCCAGGCCGACTTCTTGGCGCAATACACCTGCAAGATTGACTCCATGGGAGGCCTTCTCACCGCATCGGCCGAGTATTACCATGCCTACTCGAACAATGGAAATGTGTTTGATACATTCCTATATGGCAGTAATATCGAGAATACCTATAATATTGGAAAGATAAAAATAGACCTGAGCCAGCCGCTGAACCGCTATCTCCAACTGCAAGTGGGCGGTTCTTTCGACTATGACGGCCTTGCTTACCGCGACAAAACCCTTGCAGCGCGGCGACATGCATCCGTTCGCGGCGATGCAGATATAAGGATCAGTGCCCCATTGCTCTACATCACGCTGTCGGACAGCACGACAGATGGATGTACTCTGTGGGCACAAACTTTCAATCACACGCTATCCACTATAACGATTTAACTTCGCAGCAAGTAAGTAAAAGCCATCATCGCAGTCTCAATCCTCAGGGAATGTTAGCCTATGCGCTCAATTCCCAAAAAGGAATCATGCTGCGTTTTGATTATGCGCACCAGACTGGCGATGTGCCCTACGGCAATATCAATGCCAGCACGGAGTGGCAAACCGACCATCTCTATCTCACAGGTAACCCCAACCTGCGCCCATGGAAGCAAGACAGACTGATGCTCGCCCTCTCAATGTTCAACAATAAACTCACACTTATCAGTGGATACAACAATGGAAAGGGTTTCTCTACATATATTACAGAAGAAGGTGCATTTCAGCCAGGCATCTATGTCACCCATCCGGTGAACACCGAAAACCACGATGTAACGCTGCTGTTGGGTGCATCGCTCAATCTGAATCCGCTGAAGTTCTGGAGAGTAAACTTGTCTACTTCTGTTTCGTGGGACAAACTCAACAATGCGGTGGGCGGAATCTACTACGAGGGATGGAAAAACCGCTGGCAAGTCAGTACAAGCCAAAACTTTGTCACACTCACCTACAACTTCTCTCGCGGAAAGAGCGTGTCGCACCAACAGGCCAACTCAATCATCAGCGTCAACAGCGACACTCGCAACCGCTGATAAATGAAAGAAGCACCGCTTTGGGACTCTCAAAGCGGTGCTTCTTTAAATCAGGCGGTATCTTTTGTAATTCACTGTGTATCAAAGGTGTGGCAACATGGAGGTTCCGGGTTCTCTATGGTTTGGTTTCGCCTTCCACATACTGCTCCATGTAGAGGTGTTCGCCGTCGAACACGGCATAGGAGAAGTGGGTAATCCAGTCGCCGAGAATGAGAACGCGCGATTTGTCTCCCAGCGGATGGTCCAATTGTATGTGGCGGTGGCCGAAGATGAAGAAGTCGATGTCGGGATGATTCTCCTTGTATTGTTTCGCGAACTGCACGAGAAATTCGTTTTCCTCGCCGTAGAACTTGCTGCCGCCTTTCTTCTTATGCTCCATCATGGAGTGCTTTGCCCAGGTCAGTCCGAACCACATTCCCCATCGGGGGTGCAGCGTGTTGAGCAGAACTTGGCAGGTGCGGTTGTGGAATACCTTCCTGAGGAATCGGAACTTGGGGTCAGGGTCGCCCAGGCCATCGCCGTGTGCGAGGTAGAAAATCTTGTCTCCTATCTCCTGTGTGACGGGCTTGCGGTGTACAATCAGCCCGCATTCGCGCTCCAGGTAGCCGTAGGTCCAGATGTCGTGGTTGCCGATGAAGAAGTGGATTTCGATGCCTTCGTCGGTCATCTCCGACAGTTTGCCCAGGAAACGGGTATATCCTTTTGGCACGACATAGCGGTATTCGTTCCAGAAGTCGAACATGTCGCCCAGGAGGTAGACGGCGCTGGCATGGTGGCGGATGCTGTCCAGGAAGCGCACCAGCCGGCGTTCTTGCTGTCGTTTGTGCTCAATGGCCCATGAGCCGAGGTGGGCATCGGAGAGGAAATATACATTTTTCATATTCAGAATCCAAGTTCCAGTCGTGCTTCTTCACTCATCATGCTCTTGTCCCATTCGGGTTCGAACACCAGGTTGACCGTTGCCGAGACGACACCTTCGACGCTTTCCACCTTCGACTGCACATCGCTGAAGATGAAGTCGGCTAGCGGACATGCCGGGGAAGTGAAGGTCATGTCGATTTCCACGGTTCCATCGTCGTTCACATCAATACGGTAAATCATGCCGAGGTCGTAGATGTTGACCGATATTTCTGGGTCGTAGACCGTCTTGAGCACCTCGACGATGCGTTCTTCTATGCGTGTTTTTTCTTCTTGCGTAATCATTTCTGTGGGCAAAAGTACGATTAAGTGTGCACAAATGAAAGGTTAGCGGTGAATTTTTTCTCAGCCGAGGACTACATCGAGCACCATCATCAGCACGAATCCCAGTGCAAATCCCACGGTACCAAGATTGCTGTGCTTTCCTTCCGAGGCCTCGGGTATGAGTTCTTCAATCACTACATATATCATGGCTCCCGCCGCAAAGGAGAGCAGGTAGGGCATCATGGGCATGAGCAGCGATGCCATATAGACCATGATTGCGCCTCCCAGCGGTTCTACTATGCCGCTGAGGCTGCCCAAGGCGAAGGCTTTCCTCCTGCTGTTGCCTGCTGCACGCATCGGCATGGAGATGATGGCACCCTCGGGGATGTTCTGTATGGCGATGCCGATGGCGGTAGCCATGGCTGCGGCTGCGGAGATGACGGTGTCCTGTTGCATGGCACCTGCCGCCACGATGCCCACCGCCATGCCTTCAGGCAGGTTGTGGAGGGTGACCGCCAGCGACAGCATTGCCGTGCGCGAGAGGTGCGACTGTGGTCCTTCCGGGGTGTTTTTGCCGAGGTGGAGGTGGGGTGTGAGCATGTCGAGGAGCAGGAGAAACCCCATGCCTGCCAGGAATCCGCCGGCGCAGGGCACCACGCTCCGCCAGCCGTCCTGCCCCGTCAGTTCCATCGAGGGGATGAGCAGTGACCACACCGAGGCTGCCACCATCACGCCGGAGGCAAAGCCGAGCAAGCCTTTTTGCAGCAGCAGGTCCATTTCCTTGCGCATGAAGAATACGAAGGCGGCTCCTGCCACGGTGCCGGCGAAGGGGATGAGGAGTATGAGCAGGGTATTGGTGTCCATAGTGTCAGGGCTGAATGGTTTTCACCACCTTGGCGGGATTGCCGGCGGCGATGCTGTTGTCAGGGATGTCCTTCACCACAACGGAGCCCGCACCGATGGTAACATTGTTGCCGATGGTGACTCCCGGCAGGATGGTCACGCTGCCGCCAATCCACACATTGTGCCCGATATTGACGGGGCGGGCCCACTCACGCCGGCTGTTACGCTCGGTGGGGTTGGTCGAATGGCAGGCGGTGTAGATGCTGACATTGGGTCCAATGAAGCAGTCGTCGCCGATGTTGACGGGCGCTTCGTCCAGAATGGTGAGGTTGAAGTTGGCGAAAAAGCGCTTGCCCACGCTGATCTGCTTGCCGTAGTCGCAGTAGAACGGCTGCACGATGAGTATCTCGTTGTCGGCGACATGGCCCAGCAAGCGGTGCAGCATCTGCTTCATCGTGTCCTTGTCGGCAGGGTGCAGCAGGTTGTAGGTGCGCAGTTGCTCTTTCACCACGGTCAGTTCGGCTACGAGGCCGGGGTCGATGGCACTGTAGGTCTCGCCCGAAAGCATTTTGTCTTTTTCTGTTTTCATGGTGTCAAAAGTACGATTTAGTGTGGAGTTGACAAAATTTTTTTGCCATGTAAGGCTTTCTTCCTATATTTGTGGGGTAAGAATGAGCATTATGGACATAACATTGGAATTACTGTTGCGTGTTTTCATTGCAGCGCTTTTCGGCGGATTGATTGGCCTGGAGCGCGAATACCGCAGCAAAATGGCAGGCTTTCGCACCCATTCGCTGGTGGCATTGGGCAGTGCATTGTTCATGGTTGTGAGCATGTACGGCTTCGACGGCGTGGTGATGGGCGAGCTATCGCGCTCGGTGCGCCTAGACCCTTCGCGCGTGGCGGCAGGCATTGTTTCGGGTATCGGCTTCATTGGTGCCGGTGCCATCATCTTCCAGAAGAACAAGGTGTACGGGCTGACCACGGCGGCAGGGCTGTGGGTGACGGCGGCACTGGGCATGGCGTGCGGCGCCGGCCTCTATCTGCTGGCATTGGTGTCGGCCGTGCTTGTGCTGGCTTGCATGGAGATGCCCCACCTTACCAAACGGATGAACAGTCAGATACAACCCATCAACGAAGACGAACAGGATGATGAAGAAACCGGCACTTAGCCTCGTGTTGGCGTTGCTGCCCCTGCTGGCGTGGGGACAGCTGCACCGCTACGATACGGGCTTCAACCTTTCGGGAACCAACTTCTGCGACACAATACCGCTGGAGGTGGCCGACAACCAGTTGCTGCTCACCGTCTATATCGGCGGCAGGCCGGTCAAGGCTTTGCTCGACACGGGTTCTTCGCAGGGAGTGGTCTTCGCCAACCGGCTGCCCGCCACGCTGGCGGACCTCGGGGCAGTGGTGTCGCGCGATGCCAACGGGCAGACCGATACCATCCGCGCCGCACAGATGCCGGTATTCCGGTTGGGGAATATCGGCATAGAGGGCTATGTCGTGTCCATTCACGGTGCCGACCGGCTCAACCGGAAGTATCAGTTCGTCATCGGCTTCGACCTTTTCAACAAGGGGCTTTCCGGCAAGATAGACACCCGTAACCGCCGACTCATCCTGACCGACCGCCGGAAACATTTCGAGGGCGAGGCCGGCCAGCGGCTGAAATACAAGTTGAAATGGTTCGTGCCCTACCTGATTGTCAGCCCGTTCATACGCCATGCCGACGAGGTTCTGTTCGACACGGGCTTCCGCGGGCTCTACACCATGAACAAGCAGAGTTTCGACAAGCATGCATACAAGAGCAAGAATGTGGGCTCGCAGGTGGAAGCGGTGGTTGAGGGGCAGAGCCAGATAGGCCTGCATGGTGCAGAACAGCTGGCGGAAGTGGCTTTCCTTCACCTCGACCGCCTGCAGGTGGGCAACTTCGAACTGCAGGATGTGCGTGCCAAAACCACTAGCGGGTCGTCGAAGATAGGTGCGGAACTGCTGCAGTACGGTTCCGTCGTCTTGCTGCCTCACCGGCGAACGATTCTCTTCCAGCCCTATGGCGGTGGCGAGTCGGTGCGCGTGGGCAACACCGTTCAGCAGATGGCGTTCGTCCCGAAGGGTGATGCCGTGTGCGTGGGGCTGGTCAATCCCATGTCCGACGCCTACCGTGCTGGATTCCGCCAGGGCGATGTGGTGCTCGAAATCGACGGCCGTCCCATAGCGTCCTTTACCCAGTTCCTGGTCTTCCCCTTTGTAAAGGGGCAACAGCACACCTTCAAACTGCTGGGCACTGACGGACAGACGCGCACCGTGCAGAGTGTGCGGTGAAGGCATTGGCCCGTGAGGCGGTCTGCGGAAATGTTAAAAAGGTAAATTATCAGGACAAATCCCGTCGTCCGACTGGGGCTCACTTGGGAAACAATAGACGCTTTTTTTGTGCCATTTCATCGGGAAATCTGCCCGTTTAAGCCCCACTTTCACATTTCGTTTCCTATCCACTTGTTTTGCGTTTGGGCCTCAAACGCCGGCCGTTTGGGCTCCAAATGGAATGCAGATGGGGCGCAAATGCAATTTTTACAAGGCTTAATCGTCTGACATCCAATACTTCCTGATAATCGGAACTTTTACAGCCGCACCTTCAAGATGCTCCACCAGTTTCATGAACGGCTCGTAGAAATGTTAACAAATTGCCGATTTCCTCCAAAATCTTTACAAAATCGGAAGCCCGACAGCGTGAGGAAACAAAAAGAAAGGCGCTCTCTGCCGATGCAGGGAGCGCCTTTGCGTATCATAATAAAAATGTGATGCTACATTCTGACAGCTGCTTCCAGGGCCAGCTGCAGCATTTCCATGAACGATTTCTGACGGTCTTCGGCATTCAGTGCCTCGCCGGTTACGAACGAGTCGGAAATGGTGAGCAGGCAGGCAGCGCCCTTGCCCAGCACATTGGCATTGTGGAACAGGGCGAAACTTTCCATCTCAACGCAGTCGCTGCCGGTTTGCTTGCGCAGTTCCTGCCATACGGGAGCGTTGGGACCGCCGTAGAACACATCGGACGAGTGGACACGGCCCAAGTGGCAGGCCACTCCTGTTTCCTCAGCGGCTTTCAAGATGACCTCGTTCAGGTGTGGGGTGGGATAGAGTATGTTGGAGGTCTCGCCGTTGTGGACGCTCGCATAGGACGATTCGCTGAATGCAGAGTCGGCCAGGACGATGTCTTTCACATGGAGGTCGGGCGAATAGCTGCCGGCAGAACCGATGCGGATGATGTTCTCAACGCCGTAGCAGGTGTAGAGCTCGTGGCTGTAGATGCCGATGCTCGGCATGCCCATGCCGCTGGCCATGACCGAAACAGGCTTGCCCTTGTAGGTGCCTGTGTAGCCGAAGACATTGCGGACGGAGGTTACAAGTTCAACATTCTCGAGAAAAGTGTCGGCAAGAAGTTTTGCGCGCAGGGGGTCGCCTGGCATCAATACTGTCTTTGCAAATGCACCGTCGGGTGCGGAAATGTGAGGAGTTGGCATAATGGTAATGTTTTAAGGTTTGGTTGCGAAGTTAGGAAAAAAATCCAAACAGACAAAATTTTAGTGCAGATAACATCAGTTTTGAAATATTTATTACCTTTGTTTATCGTAAAGACTACCATGGGAAAGGATTTTTTCAAGCGTTTTGTGCGCATTCCCCGCAGTCGGGGATTCGGTGTTCAGTCGCCCTGGGCCTACCGTTTTGTCCGGTCGGTGGTGAGCGAACGCCTGCCCTTCTATGGGTATGTAGACCTCGCAGGGGAATTGGATGCCATGTCGGCTGCCGACAGGAGAAGAGCCAAATTCCTGCTGCGTCTGGCCAACTTCCTGCAGACCGGGAAGTGGATGTTAGTGGGCAGGGACATGCCTCGTTTCAGTAAGTTCATCAAGGCTGGCAAGCAAGCCGCGGAGATAACCCTTGCCGACAATCTGACCGCACTGGAAACAACCTCCATACCCGATGTGCTGATGGTGGACCTGCCTGTTGAGGAAACTTCATTTTTATCCTATTTCATCGGAAAATATAGCACAGAACAGACGATAATTCTCAATCATATACACGACAGCCGTGAGGCAACCAGGCAGTGGAGGCAACTCTGCCGGCATGAGCATGTCAGCATGGCATTCGATTTGTACGACTGTGGCATCCTCTTCTTCCATCCCACGCAGACCCCGCAGAACTATGTCTTGCGACTGCCCTGAAGCACCCTTGGACAGGGAAATAATCCATGCAATGAAAGATTGGGATAAAAAATATATTATATTTCTTGCAGGTATATGAAAAAATATTACTTTTGCGCAAGAAATAAACCCTTAAACATCTAATATATATGTATTGGACACTCGAACTTGCATCAAAACTGGAAGATGCGCCCTGGCCTGCAACAAAAGAGGAACTCATTGACTATGCCATCCGTTCCGGCGCACCTTTGGAGGTTTTAGAGAACCTGCAGGAAATAGAAGACGAAGGCGATGTCTACGACAGTATAGAAGACATCTGGCCCGACTACCCGACAAAAGAGGACTTCCTCTTCAACGAGGACGAGTATTAAGTCGGAAGGCTATAGCATATTCACTTGTGAACAACGAGGAGATGAGGGACAATTGTGTCCTTCTTCTCCTTTTCTCTTTTTAAGGTGGGCTCCCTTCAGAAGATGACAACCCATGCCGTAGGGCAGGGGTGGCGGACAAAGAAAAAAGCGATGTCGTGCAGACATCGCTTTTCTAATGGGCATTTGTTCTATCGGACGCCTCCGCCCGAGCCTCCACCGGAGAAGCCTCCTCCGCCACCCCACGACGAAGAGCCTCCTCCGCCGGCTGCAGCTGCTTCGGCAGCCAGTCGTGACGACACTCTGTCGGTGCCGTGGTGCATCGTGGCATAAATCATTGGCAGTGTCACGTCGTCGGCCATCTGGTTGGCAATGGCATCCATGTTGAAGTATTCTGGGTTGATCTTCTTCATGTCTTTAATCACCTGGTCGGCTATGCCGAACAGTGTTGCCCACACCATGTAGTCCTTCCACAGGGCGACTTCCTGCACATGGCGCTCGTTGAGCAGGGAGAATTCTTCGAGAAACTTCTTCAGTCCATACATGTCCCGCAACTCATTGAGGCGGTATTTGTAGTAAGAGGCAGGATGGCCTTGGTGCAGTGTCTCCACAAAGTCCTCCGTCTCGCTCTCACGGGCGGTGCTGTCCATGTAATGGCGCAACTCGCTTGGTTCCAGAACGGTGTCGCTGCCGGCTGCTTCTTTGAATATCTGGTGCAGCTTTCGGAGCAGTTCGGTCACTTCCTTGCTTTCAGGCAGCTCGTGAATGACGAAGTTGCTGCGCAGTTTTCCTTTCTGGTCGTATTGCTTTTCAATGCTGATGGCACCCAGGTTGATGAGTTTCAGAATGCTTGCCGAGAGTAAGTTGTTGTAGTCGTTGCCCACATACTTCAGCGCATTCATGGCCTTGTTGGCCTCGTGCAGGTCGCCGTTCATGGGTATGTCACGGTACCACATGAGATTTTTGTTGACCTTCTTGCGCAGACTTCGCTTGGTTAAGTAAGACGGGATGAAAGGCAGTGCCGCCCCAACGGCCATGAACCATGCGGTGAGCAAGCCTGCTAGAAAATCGAGTGAATCGTCGTCGGCCGACTCGTAGTCGCTGCCTTCAAAGGCACGGGCCTTCAACTGCTCGAAAGTTCCGCTTCCCTGGACAGCCGGTGAGAACATCCCCTTCTGGAACCGGCACATGACTATCATGGCACTGCCGCTTTCAAAGGGTTGCGATGTCTCTGCCACGATGATGCTGTCACCCTCGAAGAGTACGGAACCGCGGTAGCGAAATCCCCAGATTCCGCTGTTTCCCTGATGGAAGCGGAGGGTGTCGGACGATTCAATGGTGAGCCTTACATAGGCGGGAGCCGGCTTGAGGTCCTTTGCCACGAACATATAGTTGAACCCATCGGCATCGGGATAGCCCTTCAGAAGGTTCGTAACAGTATAATTTGTGGTGTAAGTCCGGTTGCCGGGCTGTCCTAGTCCCCAGCAGAGTTCATAGCCGTTGCTCTTGGTTACGATGCCACACTTGCCCGTCTTCCAGCTGCGTGACTTGTCGATGTCCCACGAACCCGTGTTGAAATAGTTCAGGTTCGTTTCGTCTGTCACCTGCAAATCGGTTACCTCGCTGTCGGTCAGGTTGCCGATGACAATGTAGCATTCCGTTCCTTCGTCATCGACCCGCATCTGTCGGGTTTCTGTAATCCTGGCATCGCCGTTGGATTCCAGCACAACCCGAATCTTCAGGCTGTCCAGTTTGGGAGAAGCCGCAGCGCAAAGGGGCAGCAGCAGGAACAATAACGGAAGCAACCTACTTCTTGAATGCATCATCTAAGTTTGGATATGATTTCTTTTGTTCCTCGTCGACCTTAAGATATGCTTTTTCAACAAAGTGCAAAAGCGAGGCAACAATGGACGAAGGCCACTGGCGTACCATGCGGTTCATCTTGGTGGCGGTGTCGTTGTAGATCATACGGGACATGCGCACATTCTCCTCATACTGCTTTACGCCGTCCATGGTCTCCTTGTACAGGTCGGCGGCTTTCAGGTCGGGATAGGCCTCGCCGATGGCAATCAGGCGCCCCATCACCTGGTTCAGCGCACTCGATTGGTCGTTGATGGCTTCCGGGGTGTTGATTTGCTCGCCACGACGCTGCTGGATTACCTCAACGAGCGTTTCCGACTCGTGTTTTGCATATTGGGCAGCCGTCTTGGCCAAAGCCAGCACAGCGTCCCAACGGGAATTCAGCTGAACTTCTATCTGACTGAGCGCATTCTTGCACAACTCGTCCAGACTGACTAAACTACGCTGGGTAGCAACGAAATATCCTCCGATAACTACCACTAAACCGATAAGAATAATTAATGCCATAATGTAAAATTTGATTAGTTATCGTGGTAAAAGTACAAACTTTTTCCTATTCGATGCACTTTTTTACGGAAAAATCGTCTGCCCGTTTCTGCTCAGCGCCAAAACGGCAGCGGGCGAAACAATCTTCCGGTTGCCTCACCCGCCATGTCTATGGGGTAAAAAACTACTTCTTTGGTACGCGTTTCGTCACGCCGATGGCCTGAGCCGGGCATACCAGTCGGCAGAGGTGGCATCCCACGCAACGGCTTCCGAGCAGCCGGGGAACTCTTTTCTCCGTGTCGAACTCGATGGCTTGATGGCCACCATCCATACACGAGACATAACAGCGTCCGCAACCGACGCACTTCTCGTGGTCGAACTTAGGATAGACCATGGTGCTACGGTCAAGGTCATGGGGCGTTACGAAGTTCGGAAGTTCCTCACCCACAAGTTCGTCGAGCGACTTCACACCGCGTTCCAGCATGTATCCCTGCAGGCCATCAACCAAGTCGTCGATGATGCGGTAGCCATACTGCATCACGGAAGTGCACACCTGTACATTCCTACAGCCCAGTTGGATGAATTCCAGGGCGTCGCGCCAGGTCTCAATGCCGCCTATTCCGCTCAGTTGGATGTTCTTCATGACGGGATTCTGTGCCATTTCAAGGATGAAACGCAGGGCTATTGGCTTCACGGCGCGTCCCGAATAGCCCGAGACGGTCTTCTTCTCAGAAACGGCCGCACGGCTGCCCATGGTCACGCTCTTAATAGTGTTGATGGCGGAGATGGCATCTGCACCTGCGAAATAGGCTCCCGTGGCCGGGCGGGACATAAGAGTGATGTTGGGAGTCATTTTCGGAATGACCGGAATGGAGACATTTCTCTTCACATAGGCGGTGTAGAATGTAACCAGCTCGGGATTCTGTCCCACATCGCTGCCCATGCCCGTGAGACGCATTTGGGGACAGGAGAAGTTCAGCTCGATGGCATCCACACCGGCACGCTCGGCCATCTTCGCAAGGATAATCCACTGCCGCTCGGTCTGTCCCATGATAGATGCCACGACAATCTTGGACGGATAGTCCTTCTTCAGACGCTTCAGAATGTCGAAGTCCATGCGGGTCGGGTTCTCGCTGAGTTGCTCCATGTTGCGGAATCCGAAGAAATCGGAGTCACCCTCGTTGCTTACCGCATCGAATCTGGGCGACACCTCATGGATGTCCTGCATGCAGATGGTCTTATAGAAGACACCAGCCCAGCCTGCATCGAAGGCACGAGCCACCATTTCGTAGTTCGTGCACACGGCCGAAGAGGCCAGAAAGAAAGGATTCTCGCACCTTATGCCGCAGAAATCGATGGCCAGACTCGGCAATTCTGCCGGCTGGCTGTACTTTTCCGACACTTGTTTTGCCAGTTCGCCGATGCGAATCGGCCGGTCATAATGAATACAGGCTTTCTCGGCTTCGGCAAGTTCTGCATCGCTACATTCGGCAAAGAGTTTTGCAGCAAGAATGTCGTTGTTAAAGCGAAGGGCGCGAATGGCTCTTCCGGGATTGCCTTTTTGGCAGACTTTACTGCAGGGAGCGTCATGGCACAAGAGGCATCTGGCAGCCTCTTCGTGCAGGTGAAGCTTGCTCATGATGGAATAGTTAGGTTTTAATTGTCGCAAAAATAACACCTTTTTGAAAAATATCAATACGATTCTCAGTTTTTTTTCAGTCTGACGGGGAGCAATATTTTGGGTTATTTTCAGAATTCCCATTTCTAAATAATATAATGTTCCTGCGCGTTGAAATCTTTTTATGCAGCGGGAAAAATACCGTTGATTTGCAATAAAGCAGACAAATCTGCGTTATAAAAGCGTGATAAAACCTAAAATTCTCATCATAGGCTTGCTCATGCTGGGCTGTTTGTCGGTTCATGCACAGTATGATGTGGCGTTTGCCCACTACTTTGACATGGAACCTTCGTTCAACCCTGCAGCAGCAGGCAAGCAGGACAAGCTGAACCTGACGGGTGCCTATGCACTGGACCTGGCCGGTTTCGAGCACAATCCCCGTACGATGTACCTTGCGGGCGACATGGCTTTGATGCTTTTCAATCAGCGTCATGGTGTGGGTGCACAGCTCATGAACGACCAAATCGGTCTGTTCACCCATCAGAAACTCGCCCTTCAGTATGCTTACAAGCAAAAGCTGTTGGGCGGAACCATCAGTGCCGGCGTGCAGCTGGGATTGCTCAGCGAGCAGTTCGACGGCAGTAAGGCCGATGTTGAGGACACCAGCGACCCCGTTTTCTCCAAAACCGATGTCGACGGTTCCGGGTTCGACCTCTCTTTCGGACTTTACTACCAGCGAGGACCGTGGTATCTCGGCATCTCTGGACAGCATCTCAATGCCCCGACCATTTCCCTCGGTGAGACCAATGAACTCAAGATTGACGCAACATATTATTTGACCGGCGGATACAATATACGCCTGAGAAATCCGTTCTTAACAATACAACCCTCCTTTCTGGTCCGTTATGACGGCGTGGATTACAGGGGAGACATCACTAGCAGGCTGGTCTACAGGCACGAGGAGAAGATGCTCTACGGCGGACTTTCCTACAGTCCGACCAATTCCATCACCTTCCTCGTGGGCGGAAATTACCACGGGGTCGTCGTGGGATACAGTTATGAGTATTACACCTCGTCGCTTAATCCCGGCAACGGGAGCCACGAATTGTTCGTCGGTTACCAGATAGACCTCAACCTGGCAAAGAAAGGCAAAAACAAACACCAGAGCGTAAGACTCCTCTAAGCAATAAATACACAAAGAAACTATATGAAAAAAGCAATTCAACTACTCAGCCTCGCACTCCTGTCGGTGGCACTGACCGGCTGTTTTGGCAGCAAGCAGATGTCGGCGGCAGGGCGCGGAGGCGAAGTAATCGGCGTTGGGGGAACCAAAACCTTCAGCGAGCCGACACCGTTCGGCATGACACGCATTGACCGGGGCTATGTACGCATGGGCATTGCGCAGCAAGACAGCCTATGGGGCAAGGAGATGCCGGTGAAGGATATCTCGGTGGAGGGATTCTGGATGGACGAGACCGAAGTGACCAACTCGAAGTACCGCCAGTTCGTCATGTGGGTTCGCGACAGCATCCTCCGCACACGCCTTGCCGACCCGCAGTATGCCGGCGACGAGACCTACATGATAACGGAAGACAAATACGGTAATCCCGTTGAGCCGCGCGTAAACTGGAAGAAGTCGCTACCCCGCAAGCCGAACGAAGACGAGCAGAGAGCCATCGAAAGCCTCTATGTCATCAATCCGGTGACCGGCGAGCGCCTGCTCGACTATCGCCAGCTTAACTACAGGTATGAAATCTACGACTACACCGCAGCAGCACTGCGCCGGAACCGTATCATACCGCAGGAGCGTAACCTCAACACCGACATCGTGGTCAATCCGGACGAGGTCGTGATGATTTCCAAGGACACGGCATACATCGACGATGAGGGACGCATCGTGCAGGAGACCATCAACCGCCCGCTTTCCGGGCCGTGGGATTTCCTCAACACCTACATCGTGAATGTCTATCCCGACACCACCTGCTGGGTGAACGACTTCCGCAACTCGGAGAACGAGACCTACCTGCGCAACTATTTCAGCAATGCCGCCTACAATGAGTATCCCGTTGTCGGTGTGACCTGGGAGCAGGCTAATGCTTTCTGCGCCTGGCGTACCGACTACCTGCTCAAGGGACTCGGTGCCGAGGCCCGATATGTGCAGCGCTACCGTCTGCCGACCGAGGCCGAATGGGAGTATGCTGCCCGTGGCAAACAGCAGAACGAGTTCCCCTGGGAGAACAAGGATGTAAAGAACGGCGACGGCTGTTTCTATGCAAACTTCAAGCCCGACCGCGGCAACTACACTGAAGACGGCAACCTCATTACCAGCAAGGTGGGCATCTATGCCTCCAACAGCAACGGCCTGTACGACATGGCGGGCAATGTGGCGGAGTGGACTTCCACCATCTATACCGAGTCGGGAGTGGACGCTATGAACGACCTTAACCCAACGCTGGTGTACAACGCAGCGAAGGAGGACCCCTACCGGCTGAAAAAGAAGAGCGTGCGCGGTGGCTCATGGAAGGACCCTGAGTCTTACATACGCTCTGCGTGGAGAACATGGGAGTACCAGAACCAGCCTAGGTCCTACATAGGTTTCCGCTGTGTGAGGAGCCTCGCAACAACTGCAAGTAACAAACAGAAAAAGAGCAAGAAGAAATGACACAATACAGTAAGATAAATTTCATCTATCGTCTGCAGAAGTGGATGGATAGTGTGCCAGGTCAGACATTCCTCAACTACGCCTACAGCTGGGGTGCTTCAATCGTGATCCTGGGTACCTTGTTTAAGCTGACACACTTGCCGGGTGCCAATTTCATGCTCTTCCTGGGTATGGGCACCGAGGTTATCGTGTTCTTCATCTCTGCTTTCGACCGTCCGTTCGACAAGACAACCATCGGCATGGACTTGCCTACCAGCCTGTCGGAAAGAGGTGAGGAGGAAGATGTGGACGAGGACTACGAGCCTGGCGACGAGGAGCCGACGGCAGTTGAACCTGTTCACACTGGCGGTCATACCGCTCCTGCCGTTGTGGGCGGTGGAACCATCATTATCGGCGGCCAGCCGGCCACCGGCAATGTTGCCGCAGCCGTGGGTACGCCCGTCGAGGGTGATGCCGCAGCACCGCAAGTAATCGGCGGCGGTCCTGCCATTGTGGGACAGTCGGCAGAGAATACTCCGGAACTGGTGGTGGCACAGGGCAACTATGTCGAGGCGCTCAACTCGCTCACGGAGACCCTGAAGAAGGTGTCGGAGCAGTCGGCACGCCTCACCACCGACAGCGAAGAGATGGAAAACCTCAACCGCACCCTCACAGGTATCTGCAAGGTCTACGAGTTGCAGCTTAAGAGTGCATCGCAGCAGATAGGCACCATCGACCAGATTAACGACCAGACCCGTCGCATGGCCGAGCAGATTGAGCAGTTGAACCAGATATACGCCCGCATGATACAGGCCATGACGGCAAATTTGAATAATCAATAAGCAATGGCAATAAAGAAAAGACCCGTCAGCCCTCGTCAGAAGATGATCAATCTGATGTATGTGGTGCTCATGGCAATGCTTGCGTTGAACATCTCCACGGAGGTGCTCAATGGCTTTTCCATTGTGGAAGAGAGCCTGAGCCGCACCACGGCCAGCTCGACCAAGGAGAACGCCTCGCTCTTTGAGGACTTCTCGGCGCAGATGAAATCCAATCCCGAGAAGGTGCGCCAGTGGTTTGAGAAGGCTTCCGAGGTGAAGCGGATGAGCGACTCTCTCTACAACTTCGCACAGGAACTGAAAGAGGCCATCGTGCGTGAGGCCGACGGAAAGAAAGCCGACATCCACAACATCGAGAACAAGGACAACCTGGAAGCCGCCAGCCATGTCATGCTGGCCCCTGGAACCGGCAAGGGACAACAGCTCTACGATGCCATCAACACCTACCGCGAGAAGATTCTCAAGATGGTGAGCGACGACCACCAGAAGCAGATGATCAGGGCGAACCTCACCACCGAGCTTCCCAAAGGTGCCGTCACCATGGGCAAGAACTGGCAGGAATACATGTTTGAGAACATGCCTGTGGCTGCAGCCGTGACCCTTCTGTCGAAAATCCAGAGCGATGTGCGCTACGCCGAGGGTGAAGTGCTCCACACGCTGATATCGAATGTCGATGTGAAGGACCTGCGCGTGAACAAGCTCACGGCCTTTGTCATCCCCGAGTCGCGCACCGTCATCAGCGGCGACCAGTTCTCCGCAAAGATTGTCATGGCGGCCGTGGACACCACCCAGGTGCCTGAAGTGTATGTGGGCGGCCAGCGCATTGCCGGCGAAGACTACCGCTTCACGGCGGGAAGCGTCGGCGAACATCAGTTCAGCGGCTACATAACGATGATGAACGGCAGCGGAGAGACCATCCGCCGCGACTTCACACAGAAATACACCGTAGTAGGCCCGAGCGCCACGGTCAGTGCAGACCTGATGAATGTGCTCTATGCCGGCTACGACAACCCCATCTCCATCAGCATCCCCGGTGTGCCGTTGAATGCCGTCTCGGCCTCGATGAGTGCAGGAGGGTTCCGCTCGGTGGGGATGGGCAAGTACATTGCACGCCCCACGGCAGTGGGACAGGATGTCACCATCAGCGTGTCCAGCAACCAGAACGGCAAGAGCCGGCAGATGGGCAAGTACACCTTCCATGTGCGTAAGCTGCCCGACCCGACAGCCTATATCCTGCTCGGCACCGACCGCTTCCGCGGAGGCGGACTGGCAAAGGCGAGCCTCATGGGTGCTACCGGCATAAAGGCTGCCATCGACGACGGCATTCTCGATGTGCCGTTCAAGGTGGTAAGCTTCGAGACAGTCTTCTTCGACAACATGGGAAATGCCGTGCCGATGACCTCGGCAGGCGCCAACTTCTCCGACAGGCAGAAGGAAACCTTCCGCAAACTCTCGCGTAACCGCCGCTTCTACATTAGTCGCATCACGGCGATAGGACCCGACGGAGTGACGCGAACGCTGCCCTCGGCCATGGAAATCGTGGTGAAATAGACAAGGCTGTCTTGCACCCGGATTCCAACTGCCGCCCAAACGCATTGCAAACGGGCCCCAAACGGGAGCTAACTGGAGCCCAAACGGAAGTTAATTGGGGCTCAAATGCAAACCGTTGGAAACCAGTGAGTTGCAAAGACGATAGAAAAAGAAAACAAAAACATACAGAAATGAAACGCATTTTAATCCTTTTGATAGTCATTTTCACGGCACAGTGCCTGATGGCTCAGCCTGCCGCACGGCGCCAGCAGCAACAGCAGGCTCCCAAGTCGAACGCCGACAACATGACCACCCGTGCACAAATATCGTTCCCAACCGCTCCGACCATGTCGGAAGATGTGGTATGGCGCCGCGATATCTACCGCGAACTGGACCTTACGCAGGATGCCAATGCCGGACTCTACTACCCCGTTGAGCCCATCGGCACCCAGATGAACCTGTTCACCTACATATTCAAACTGATGATGACGGGCAATATCAAAGTGTACGAATACCGCCTCGACGGCAACGAGAGTTTCACCGACTCGGCACGCGTTAAGCCCATGGCCTTCCTCGACAACTACCACATCTTCTACGAGCGCATCAACGGAAGGGTGCGCATCGACAACAGCGACATCCCGTCGCGGGAGGTAACGGCCTACTACATCAAGGAAAGTGCCTACTACGACCAGGCTACGGCCACCTTCCATACCAAGGTGCTGGCACTCTGTCCGATTATGAAGCGCGAGGACGACTTCGGCGACGGCACCACCGCCTACCCCCTCTTCTGGGTGAAGTACGACGACCTGGCTCCCTATCTTACCAAGCAGACCATCATGACCAGCAACCTGAACAATGCCGCCGTGATGAGCATTGACGACTATTTCACACGCAACCAGTACCGCGGTCCCATCTACAAGGCCAACAACATGCTCGGACGCACGCTGGCACAGTACTGCACCAACGAGGAAGCACTCACTGCCGAGCAGCGCAGGATAGAGGCGGAAATAGTGGCTTTCGAGAAGAATATGTGGGGCGACCAGGCACGCAAGGACTCCCTGGCACAGGCACAGGCAGAAGAGAAGACCTCGAAGAAGGGAAAAGGCTCCAAGTCAAACCGAAGGAACAGTGCCTCAAAGTCGGTGAAATCGGCAAAATCGAAGCAGTCGTCATCGTCCGGCTCTGGCAACGCACGCATCAGCGTAAGACGCGAGAGACACTGATTTTTCACCTATAGGCAATATCCCGGCAAGCAAGACAAACACGCTTGCCGGGATTTTTTTTGCCAAGACAGACGCGAAATCATAAAAAAAACAATATCTTTGTAGGTGCATGTATAACCTAAAACAAACACAATTATGAACAAAACGACTCGACAACTATTAATTGTTCTGCTTGTTCTCTTCAGTCAGGCAGTCAATGCGCAAATCAAATTCGGTGCCAAGGCTGGCTTGAATGTCATCGACATGAAATTCAAAAGCGATGTGGTAAAGGCCGACAACAGGGCCGGATTCTTTGTTGGACCAACCGTGAAGTACACCCTGCCGGTGCTGGGACTGGGCGTAGACGCCTCTGCTCTCTACAACAGAAGGAATGTAAAAATCACTGATACGGATTCGCATGCTGAGAAGAGCACCAACTTGCAGACCATCGACATCCCCATCAATGTGCGCTATTCCATAGGATTGGGCTCGCTTGCCAGTGCCTTTATCTTTGCCGGACCGCAGTATTCTTTCAATGTGGGGAAAAAGAACGAGGCATTCAACGATAACGAGGAAAGCCATAGATGGAAATGGAAAGATGCCACGAAGAGTGCCAATGTCGGACTTGGCGTTACCCTTATCGACCACATCCAGATAAGTGCCAACTATAATTTCCAGTTCGACAAGTCTGCAAAATACTACGGAATAAAAGACGGAAAGGCCAACTCTTGGCAAATAGGAGCCGCCTATTTCTTCTAGAAACGCTCCATGCTGTTCGCCGACATCATTCTTCCCGTACCACTGGAAGGGACTTTCACCTACTCAATACCTGCCGGACTGCAAGACAAAGTGCAGCCCGGCAGTAGAGTAGTGGTGCCCTTCGGTAAGTCGAAAGACCATGTGGGAATAGTTCGCCGGCTGCATGACATCAAGCCGGATTTCGCCACCAAGCCCATCGCAAAGTTGCTCGATGAGCAGCCCTTAGTCCTTGACCTTCAGTTGAATTTGTGGGATTGGATTGCCGGCTACTACATGTCGGCGGTCGGCGATGTCATGGTGGCGGCACTGCCGGCTGGTTTTAAGGAGGAAGACCGGTACCACGCCCGTACCGAACAGTGCGTGACGCTGGGAAAGAACTGCCAGACACCGCGCGATGTACAGGTGGCAAGGGATACGCTCCGGAGGGCTACGCTACAGCAGAAGGCCTTCAACACCTATCTGAAACTCTCGGGCAGAATTGACGCCGACGGACAACTGTCCGATAAGAACCTCGTGGAGATAACACGCGAGGAACTCCTCAACGAGAGCGGTGTGTCTGCCGCTGTCGTCCGTTCGCTCATCGACAGGCAACTGCTGGCTCTCTATGAACGCGAGATTGGCCGTTTGAACCTCGGTAAACCGGGACAGACAGTTCCGCTGAAAGCACTGAGCGAGGCTCAGCAGCAGGCATTCTGCGAAATCAACGCTCAACACCGGGAACACGATGTGGTGCTGCTCCACGGTGTGACATCATCCGGAAAGACAGAGATTTACACCCACCTGATTGAACAAACCCTGCAGTCGGGGTGCCAGGTTCTCTATCTCGTTCCCGAAATTGCCCTCACCGTGCAGTTGATGACGCGCCTTCAGAGAGTGTTTGCCAACCGCCTGGGCATCTACCATTCCCGATACAGCGATGAGGAGCGGGTGGAAATCTGGCAGAAACAACTCTCCGACAACCCCTATGAGGTCATCCTGGGGGCAAGGAGCGCCGTTTTCCTCCCATTTCATCGGCTTGGACTGATTATTGTCGACGAAGAGCACGAGAGCAGTTTCAAACAACAGGACCCGGCACCGCGCTACCACGCACGCTCGGTTGCCATCATGCTGGCAAGGCAATATGGCGCAAAGGTTTTGCTCGGAACGGCCACTCCGTCGGCAGAAACCTACTATAATGCCACTGTTGCCGGCAAATACGGACTGGCGACGCTCCCCACACGCTATAAGGACATACAGCTGCCGCGCATCGAAGTGGTGGATGTGAAGGACCTCCGCCGCCGGAAAATAATGAAAGGCTCATTGTCGCCGGACTTGCAGGCGGCCATCCGCAATGCACTTTCCAGCGGCAAGCAGGCCATCCTCTTCCAAAACCGCCGGGGCTTTGCACCTATGATTGAGTGCGGAACCTGCGGCTGGGTGCCACGCTGCAAGAATTGCGATGTGCCGCTGACCTACCATAAACGCCTGAATCTGCTCACCTGCCACTACTGCGGCTATGCGTATCCCATTCCGGCGCAATGCCCCAACTGCGAGGAACACGACCTGCGAAGCCGTGGCATCGGCACGGAAAAACTGGAAGAGCAGGTGCGCGAACTCTTCCCGGAGGCCCGCGTGGCCCGTATGGACCTCGATACCACGCGGACAAAGAATGCCTATGAGCGCATTATAGGCGATTTCTCGGCAGGCAAGACCAACCTGCTCATCGGCACGCAGATGGTCACAAAGGGATTGGATTTCGACCATGTGAGCGTCGTGGGCATAGTCGATGCAGACGGTATGTTGAACTATCCCGATTTCCGTGCTTATGAACATGCTTTCAACATGATGGCACAGGTGGCGGGAAGGGCTGGAAGAAAGGGTGACCAAGGGTTGGTCCTCTTACAGACAAAGAACAAGGATTTGCCTGTTGTCCAACTCTTGCAGAAGAACGATTACAAGGCTTTCTTCCAGTCAATGATGGACGAACGGCGAATGTTCAAATATCCGCCATTCCATCGGCTTATTTATATCTATCTGCGGCACAGCCGCGAACCGCTTGTGGAGCGTGCTGCCGATGTCATGGCCTCCTACCTCCGGCAGCAGTTCGGCAACCGTTTGCTGGGGCCGGACCGCCCTGCCATCAGTCGAATCAAGCAGCAGCATATCCGCAAAATAGTACTGAAAATGGAGAAACGGCTGTCGCATCAGCATGTGTGCGATACCATCCGGCAGGCTGAACGGCGACTCTATGACGACAAGGGCTATACTGCCGTGAAGGTGTATTGCGATGTCGACCCTGAATGAACAGGCAAAACGGATGCTATATGCAGAAAAGGCATAAAAAGAGCCTCGGCTGAATGGATTTCGGCCGAGGCTCTTTCGTTATGCAGTTTGCTGAGAAGCGTGTTAGAAGTCAATGTCGCAACCCAGGCCAAACACGCGGTTTGTGCGGGTATAGGCGTTCTTCACGATACCTTCGTTGCTGGTTACATTCTTCGTGTCGTAGTTGGTTTGGAAGTAGGCAGCGTTAATCTTAACCTTCGGCGACACCTTAATGCCGGCACCAAAGCCGAAGGTGTAGCTGCTCACATTGAAGGAAATGTCACTCATGAAGTCGTCTTCCATGTCGTACATGGTCTTCTGCAGACCGGCGCTGACTTGGAGTTTGTCGGTAATATCATACTCCGTGCCGATGTTAACCTCCTGAGAGTCACCCAGTGTGCTTCCATAATACTGCTTGGTGTCCACATCGAAGAAGTGGTGATAGCCTGCCATGATGCGCCATTTGTCGGTAATCTCGTACTGGGCGCCGATGGTCAGGAGGGCAGGGGAGTCCTCTGCCACCTTGTTCCCGTCTTCGTATTTGAGCAAAGTGTTGCTACCGGATTGGACCAGGATGTTGGCTATAGTGGAGAAACGCTGGTCGTGGTTGGTGTTTTTCAGTCGCATGCGGGTCTTGAAGTCGAACTTGGCGGCCAGGTTCAACTTGCCAATCTTGTAGTCAACGCCAATGAACGGCGCAATGCCGATGCCCTTCTGGTCGCAATCGAGGTAGATGCCCTTCGTCACCTCCTCGAGACCGCCCATGCGCTGTGCATTCGCCATGTCGCCGGCGGCAATGTATTGTTCCTTCAGCATGCGGAAAACATCGGTAGCGGGAACATCCTGATTCATGGTAAGCGGCCCTCGCAGCGTAATGTTGTCAACGAAGCCTTCATATTTTGCCATTCCGTAGAGCATACGGGCTCCACCAAACACTGCGAGGTTGTCTGTCACCTTGTAGGCGGCACCCAGTGAGAAACCGAAGTAGTACTGCTTGCCACGCATGAAGTTGTTGACCGAGTAGCCAGTCATGCCCAACTGTTGCGCAATGGAGGCAACAACGCCCTCGAACGAGCCCAGTCCGTTGTCGAACTCGCACTTACCGCCACCACCACTGACGGCAATTCCGCCTTGGAAACTCCAGCGCCCTTTGTTGTAGGCAGCCTGAATGGAAGGAATGACGGGTGCGTCTGCCACACCTTTAAACTTACGGTAGGCATACCCGTCGGATGAAATGGGAGCAGGATTGGTTGTGTTCAGCGAGAACAGAGGACCGTAGGCCGTGTTGATGGTACGGGTCTGGTGTGCCCACTGCCAGTTGATCGAGAGGTGCCAGCCTTCCGAAAGGAATGCCACGCCGGCAGGGTTGGTGTAGATACCGTCGATACCGATGGCGGCATCGCGGGCCGGATTACGAAGGAATGCAATGTTCTGATTAGTGTTGGTGAGTAAACCACCAGCGTGAATGTTAATGCCTGAAAAAGCAATAGCAATTGCCAATGAAAACAATCTAATTTTGTTCATTTCAAAAAAATATTTAAAATAATTGGTTGCAAAGTTACTAAGATTGTTCTATTTTTCCGTAACGACTAATCATTCTTTAAGAAAAATTAACACTATAGTTTGCCGTTTGTATACAAAAAGGCAGGCAGTAGTGCCGTTCCATTGCCTGTCTTATATAATAAAAAGGTATGGTTGTTTTTCTTATTGGGAGTCTTCTGCTGTTTGCAGGGTGGGATAGTCGATGCGGGTGTGGTAGATGGAGTTCAGGCGTTTAATGAGAACCTTCTTCGCATCGTCGATATCCTTGAAACTGATGGGGCAGTTCTTGAACATACCTTCGGCCACCTGCTGGTCAATCAGCCGGTTGACATGTTCGGCGATGCCCTCTTCGGACACATCTTTCAGTGAGCGGGAGGCGGCCTCGACGGTGTCGGCCATCATGAGAATGGCCTGTTCCTTGGTCTTGGGATTGGGACCCGGGTACATGAACAGGCGTTTGTCCACCTCCTCGTCGGGGTGTTCGTTCTGCTGGTTTATATAGAAGTATTTTGTCAGTCCCTTTCCGTGGTGGGTAAGGATGAACTCGCGGATGACGCTGGGCAGCCCTTCCTTGTCGGCTAGTCGGACCCCTTCGGTGACATGTCCGATGATGATGCGTGCACTTTCGGTGTTGGTCAGGTGGTCGTGCGGATTCACATTTTTCTGGTTTTCGGTGAAAAATGCCGGGTTTTTCATTTTCCCGATGTCGTGATAGAGCGCTCCCGTCCTTACCAGCGTGCTGTTGGCGCCGATCTTGTTGGCTATGGCGGCCGCCAGGTTGCTGACCGTTATGCTGTGCTGGAAGGTTCCCGGGGCCACCTCGCTCAGACTGCGCAGCAATCCCCTGTTGGTGTTGAGCAGTTCGATAAGGCTCACATTCGAGGTGAAGCCGAATATTTTCTCAAAGAGGAACATCAGCGGATAGGACAGCAGCAGGAGCATTCCGTTGACCAGGAAGTGGAAGTAAATCCTGGAGTCCAGTTCCTGGAGCCCGTTGCCCAGGACGAGGTGCAGCGACGAATAGATGGCGAAGTAGCCGAGGGTGATGACCAGTGCCAGTGCCAGCACCTGCGAGCGGCTGGAAAGTTCGCGCAGGAAATAGATGGTGATGAATCCTGCCGTCAGTTGGATTACGATGAATTCAAACTGGTATTTCACCGCAATTGAGCACACCAGAATCATCAGTACATAGGTGACCAGTGCCGTGAAGGAGTCCATGAAGACGCGGACGAAGATGGCGGCGATGGCAAACGGGACGATGTATACGCTGAAGAAGGTGTTCTTCATGATGACGGACACGATGACGGGGAAGATAATCAGCAGTGAATATAGTAGGAGCACATTCCGCTGTTTCTTGTAATACTGGTGTCGGAAGAGGAAGAGGAACATGCTGAAAAGGAACACCATGATAGCCACGAAGATGGTTTGGCCGATGAGTGTGTTGGTGATTTTCTTGCTGGTATCGGTTCGTTTTTCCAGTTCGCGCTCGAAGGATGTGAGCACCTGGAACTTGTGTTCGTCGACGATTTCTCCTTGGTCAATGATGCGCTGTCCGGCCTGTATGTGCCCGTTGCCTACCGAGAGCCCCTTGATAATGTCGTTTTTCTCTTTTTCGCTGTGCTCGCTGTCGTATTTCAGGTTGGCTTCGAGATATTCGTTCAGGTTGATGGAGGGTATGTATGGCGCTGCCGAGGTGGCCGACAGTTGTGCAGCCAGCTTCTCGTAGGCGAGTTTGGGTGAATAGAGCTTGTTGACGGAGGTTTCGAAAGCGTTCTTCCCCGAGACCTTCCTTATGACACTGGCGGTGTCCTTCACCAGCGTCTTGAAGTCGCCGGCGCTGAGAATGCCCTCGCTGTAGATGGCTTCGAGTGCACGGACTATTTGCTGCTGTGCTGCGGCAGGCACCTGCTGGTCGCCGCTCTTGAGTTTTTCCTTCAGCAATCCGACTTGCTTTTTGCCAACTTCATCGTTTTGGATGTAGTAGGGCTTGAAGGATTTCAGCACCGAGTCGCGCTCGGCTTTTATTCTCTCATCGCTCTTGAGGATGGGGAAGTCGAAGTTGGCTATGAACGAACCGTAAATCCATGGTTTGCCGATTTCGTAGTTGAAGTGCTTCGAGGTGTTCCTGGGCAGGAACCAGACGATGACGGACACGGTGATGAGAAACAGCAAGATGTGGTTCACCAAGTCCCTTCTTGCCTTATTGTTGAAGGTGGGGAGTAATCTCATTTTTGCAAAGTTACATTGATTACGCTTGCGAAAATACTAATTTTTTATAGCAAACTGCAAAAAAATATGTACTTTTGCGCAAAATAAGAAGCACTTAAAATCCTAGAGAAATGGCAGAAAGAAGAGTAAGGGTGCGTTTTGCTCCGAGTCCGACCGGTGCGCTGCACATTGGCGGAGTGCGCACTGCTTTGTATAATTACCTGTTCGCCCGCCAGCATGGCGGCGACCTTATTTTCCGCATTGAAGATACCGACAGCAATCGTTTTGTGCCCGGTGCAGAGGAATACATACTTGAGTCGTTCCGCTGGCTGGGCATTCATTTTGACGAGGGTGTCAGTTTCGGAGGCTCCTATGGCCCCTACCGGCAGAGCGAGCGCCGCGACATCTATAAGAAATATGTGGGCGAACTGCTGGAGCGCGGTGCTGCCTACATCGCTTTCGACACGCCGGAGGAACTCGAGGCCAAGCGTGCCGAGATTCAGAATTTCCAGTACGATGCCCACACCCGCAAGCTGATGAAGAACTCGCTGACCCTCCCGAAGGAGGAGGTTGAGCAGCGCATAGCCGACGGGCAACAGTATGTGGTGCGCTTCAAGATTGAACCCGGCGTGGAGGTGCATGTCAACGACATGATCCGCGGTGAGGTGGTAATCAAGAGCGATATTCTGGACGACAAGGTGCTGTACAAGAGTGCCGACGAACTTCCCACCTATCACCTTGCCAACATCGTCGACGACCACCTCATGGAGGTGTCGCATGTCATCCGCGGCGAGGAGTGGTTGCCCAGCGCACCCCTGCATGTGCTGCTTTACGAGGCATTCGGCTGGGCCGATACCATGCCCCGTTTTGCCCACCTCCCCCTGCTCCTGAAGCCGGAAGGAAAGGGAAAACTGTCGAAAAGAGACGGCGACCGGCTGGGCTTCCCGGTATTTCCTCTTGAGTGGCACGACCCCAAGACGGGCGAGGTCAGCTCGGGTTACAGGGAATCGGGCTACTTCCCCGAGGCCGTCATCAACTTCCTGGCGTTGCTCGGATGGAATCCCGGCACCGAGCAGGAACTCTTCAGCCTGGACGAACTGGTGCAGGCCTTCGACATCAGTCGCTGCTCAAAGGCCGGTGCGAAGTTCGACTACCAGAAGGGCATCTGGTTCAACCACGAGTATGTCCTCCGCAAGAACAACGAGGAAATTGCCCGCTTGTTCGCGCCCATCGTGGCCAACAACGGCGTGGACGAGACCATGGACCGCATCCTGACGGTGGTCTCCCTCATGAAGGACCGTGTCAACTTCGTGCACGAACTCTGGCCGCTCTGCTCTTTCTTCTTCGTCGCTCCCACCGACTACGACGAGAAGACAGTGAAGAAACGCTGGAAGGAATACTCCGCAAAGCAGATGACTGAACTTGCGAAAATAATCGATGAAATGGACGATTTTAGTATGGAACACCAGGAAGAGGCCGTCTTTGCGTGGGTGGAACGGCAGGGCTATAAACTCGGCGATGTGATGAATGCCTTCCGCCTGGCACTGGTCGGCATCGGCAAAGGACCGGGCATGTTCGACATCACCGCTTTCCTCGGCAAGGAGGAAACCCTCAGCCGCCTGCGCAGGGCCATCGAAGTATTAGGATAGACACAGGGAGGCACCGCATCATGTTCTACAACATAGGCATATTTTTCTATTCGCTGGGCGTGTTCGTCTGTAGCCTTTTCAACGAGAAGGTCCGCAAGATGCGCCGCGGCGAGCGTGCTGCCATCCGGCTGCTGCGCGAGAAAGTGGACCCGTCGGGCCGCTACATCTGGTTCCATGCCGCCTCACTGGGCGAGTTCGAGCAGGGAAGGCCGCTCATGGAACAGCTCCGCCAGACGCATCCGGAGTACAAGATACTGCTCACCTTCTTCTCGCCGTCGGGCTATGAGGTGAGGAAAAACTACGAAGGTGCCGACATCGTGTGCTACCTTCCCCTCGACACCATCGCCAATGCACGGCGCTTCCTGCGAACCGTTCGGCCGGTTATGGCTTTCTTCATCAAGTATGAGTTCTGGTACAACTACCTCCATATCCTGAAACACCGTGGGATTCCCACCTACAGCGTGTCGTCCATCTTCTGCGAAAACCAGGTGTTTTTCCGCTGGTACGGCCGCCACTATGCCGGTGTGCTCCGCTGTTTCACCCATTTCTTCGTGCAAAACGAAGAAAGCCGCCGCTTGTTGAACGGCATCGGCATTACGGCCGTTGATGTGGTGGGCGACACGCGTTTCGACCGTGTGCTGCAAATCAAGCAGCAGGCCCGCCGGCTGCCCGTCGTGGATGCTTTCGCAGGCAGCGGGAAAGTGTTCGTGGCAGGCTCCAGCTGGGCACCCGACGAAGACATCCTGCTGCCATATTTTAACAAGAACCGCAGTTGGCGGCTCATTGTGGCACCCCATGTCATCAAGGAAAGCCACCTTGCCCAGATTGAGCAGAAGTGTGAAGGGCGCGTGGTCCGCTACACGCAGACCACACCAGCGGACGCTGCCAAGGCCGATGTGCTCGTCATTGACTGCTTCGGACTGCTCTCGTCCATCTACGGCTATGCCCAGCTGACCTATGTCGGCGGCGGTTTCGGCGTGGGCATACACAACCTTTTGGAGGCAGCCGTGTGGAATGTCCCCGTCATCTTCGGACCGAACAACCAACGCTTCCAGGAAGCTCAGGATTTGAAACGCCTGAAAGGTGGCTACGAAATCGATGAAATGGGCGATTTTTCGACATTGATGCAGACTTTTTCCGACCATCAGGAGCAACTCCGTCAGGCAGGTGATGCCGCCGGAAAATATGTGGAAAGTCTCACAGGAGCCTCTCAGATAATTCTTGAAAAAGTGCCCTTCTGATTCTTGCCTTTGAGTACTCGGAAAGGCACCGTTTCTCTTCAGAAAAACAACAGACCAATACTCGTTTTCCATTTGACGCCCAAATGCACTCCGTTTGGGCGTCAAACGCAGTGCCATCGGTCCTCTTTCGCAGTCTAAAAGAGGCTCTTTTGTAAACCGTTTGAAACGCGCTGATTTCCAAATAGTTACAAAGCCGATTTTTCAAAACGTTCCTCCTCCGTCAACTTTTTCCCCAATTTTTTATTTGTTTGCAAATAAAACACTACCTTTGCGTTAATGAATCAGCAGAATAATTTGGTTAAGCCATTCATAAAGTGGGTAGGTGGCAAAGGCCAACTTTTACCGCAATTAGAAGCAAATCTGCCCCCAGAGGTTTATCAGCAGGAATTTGTTTATGTAGAGCCTTTTGTAGGTGGCGGTGCAATGCTTTTCTTTATGCTGTCTCACTTTCCCAATATAAAGCGTGTGGTTATCAACGATGTGAACACCACTCTTACCGATACATATCAAGTGCTGAAATGCAATGTAGATGAACTGATAGCTTGTTTGCGCAAAATAGAAAATCATTATTTTTCCATACCAACAGAATCGGAACGCAAGGAATACTATTTGGAAATGCGTAGGAGCTTTAATTATGGTTTACTTGATAAGATAGAAAAGTCAGCATTGTTTGTTTTTTTGAATCATACCTGTTTCAACGGATTATACCGAGAGAATTCTCGTGGTCTTTTCAATGTTCCATTCGGCAAATACACCAACCCAACTATTTGCAATGAACCGGTACTTCGGGCCGACAGCGAGTTGCTTAATAAATTCGATATCGAAATTCTTAATAAAGATTACATATTTACAGGAGAAATCATAAACACTCATGAAGATTTCTTTTTCTATTTTGACCCGCCTTATCGACCTTTAAGTGCCACATCAAGTTTTAACTCCTATGTGAAAGAAGCCTTTGATGACAATTGCCAAAGAGCATTGGCCGCATTTTGCAAGTATCTGAATCGCTATAAAAACGTGAAGTGGATGCTCAGTAATTCCGATTGCTCTTCCGTGAATCCAACCGATACTTTCTTTGAAGATCTTTATGAACAATTCTTCATTCAACGTGTAGAAGCCTCACGAATGGTAAATGCAAATGCTTCTAAACGCGGAAAACTGACAGAATTGTTGATATCAAATTTCAACAATAAACAAACCAAAAACAAAATAAACTCCGATAGACTAACAATCAATAAATATGAATCAGAAGATTCCCTTCGGCACATTCATGTCGCAGTTGTATGAAACAAATGCAACGCTGGATTTCTATTGTGATTTTGAAAAGATTCATCGCAATGTATCTGACATTGCGATTAGTTTAAATACACTCAATTATCTGATAGGAAAAGAGGACATTGAGAAAGCTGTTGACCAACTTTGGGAGCGAGACAAGAAAGTGTTCGATAATTTGGACATTCTTATTGCGACTCGAAAGAGAGACAGAAAAATGTTTCTTTTAGAAGACAAATCGGCCAAACCAATTAGTGAATTGTTCAAAACTAAATCAGGAGTTGTAAAGTTCTTAAATGAAACAGGATTGACAAAGTTACTGCAAGATAGAGAAATAAAAAATCTTGTAGACTATGTGTTTGGCATTGAGACCGGTTTAGACAGTAATGCTCGGAAGAACAGAAGTGGGCATGTTATGGAAAACTGGGTAAATGATATCTTTTTATCGCATAAAATACCATGCGAAAAAGAAGTACGTTCCGAAAGATTCCCGTCCGTTAAAGCAGTATTGGGTAATGATATAAAACGCTTTGACTTTGTTGTTCAAACTAAGAACTGTACCTATCTTATAGAAGTTAATTTCTATTCTGATGGTGGTTCTAAACCCAGTGAAGTTGCCCGTGCCTATACAGAATTATCTCCAAAGATAAATGAGATTTCAGGTTATAAGTTCGTGTGGATTACTGATGGCCAAGGTTGGAGGGGCGTTGGCTCTTTTCGTGAAGCATATAAAGCAATTCCATATATCTATAATTTAACAACCATTTCGCAATTTCTGGACTTATTGAAATCTGAACTGTAGATGTCAAACATCATTCCATATTATCGTTCTCAAGACAGAGCCTTTACATTGTTGCATGGGAATAGCCTTGAATTGCTCGCGCAATTTGAGTTTAAGTTTGATATGATATTTGCCGATCCTCCATATTTCCTGTCTAACGATGGAATTTCTGTCCAGGCAGGGAAGATTGTGAGTGTGAACAAAGGCGAATGGGATAGAGGCGATGACCCAGAAAAGATAAATCAGTTTAATAAACAATGGGTTGCTCTGTGTCGAGAGAAACTTAAAGACAAAGGAACAATATGGATTAGTGGCACTTATCACAATATCTTTTCAGTGGCTACAGTACTTTCTGAACTGGGCTTTAAAATACTCAATGTCGTTACTTGGGCAAAAACCAATCCGCCACCAAACATCTCTTGTAGGTATTTTACTTACTCTACAGAATTTGTTTTGTGGGCTCGGAAGAGTAAAAAGAAGCCACATTACTTCAATTATGAATTGATGAAGCAAATCAATGATAATAAACAAATGACCGATGTGTGGCGCCTTCCTGCTATTTCCAGATGGGAGAAACGCTGCGGAAAACACCCAACCCAAAAACCATTGAGCTTGTTAAGCCGTATCATCATGGCTTCAACAAAGCCTGGCGACTGGATTCTTGACCCATTTTGTGGCAGCTCTACAACGGGAATCGCAGCAAACTTGTTGAAGAGGAGATATTTAGGTGTTGATTCAGAGAAAGACTTTCTGCGTATAAGTGTTAAGCGCCGGCAAGAATTGGAAGATGTATCTGTTGAAGAAGATTATAGAAATAAGATTCAAGACATAAAGAAAATAGAAACCAGCAGCCCTTGTTTTTTCTCCGAGGAGATACCTCCCATTTACACAGACTTACCTTTTTAATTATTATAATATAAATAAATAGCATAATTATAAATCCCCATGAAACTCAAACCAATCTTTATTGCTTTTGCTTTGATGTGCTGCGGTGTGCAGATACAGGCTCAGCCCAACGCATTGATACCCTCGCCGACGGTGGCCCGTTTCAGCGACGGGGTCTATGAAGTGAGAAAGAATGTGACAATCAGTTACGAAGGCGACGAACTCCAGCCTGCGGCTGAATATCTGGCCGAGATGCTCCGTAGGGCAACCGGGTTCAAGGTGCCCGTCAGCAAGAAACCTGGTGACATCCAACTCTATCTGACCGATGCCGGCAAGACCGGTGCCTATGCCCTTAAAATACATGAGAAGGGTGTCAGGATTAACGGCAACGGCTACCAAGGTGTCATCAGCGCTGTGGCAACCCTCCGCCAGCTGTTCCAGAAGGAGTTTGAGCGTTCGGACAACAAGGCTGTCAGCTGGGTGCTGCCTCATGTGGTGATTGCCGACGAACCCCGTTTCGCCTGGCGTGGCATGCATTTGGACTGCTCGCGCCACTTCTTCAGCAAGGAAGAGGTGAAGGAACTGCTGCAGGTGCTGGCACTCTACAAGATAAACAAGTTCCACTGGCACCTGACCGACGATCAGGGCTGGCGTATAGAGATAAAGAAGTATCCCCGCCTGACGGAGAATGGTGCATGGCGTACCTTCAACAACCAGGACAGCATCTGCATGCGCCGTTCGGCAGAAGAAAACAACGGTGACCTGCAACTCCCGACAAACAAGATGAAACTCTCGTCCGACGGCAAGGCTCTTTACGGAGGCTACTACACGCAGGATGACATCCGCGAAATAGTGGCCTATGCAGCGCAACGCGGAATAGATGTGGTCCCGGAGATAGATGTGCCGGGTCACAGCCTTTGCGCCATCAACAACTATGCCGGCCTGTCCTGCTTCGAGAAGACAGGCTGGGGTGAACTTTTCACTACGCCGCTCTGCCCAGGCAAGGACCGCGTGTTGGAGTTCTGTAAGGACATCTACCGTGAGGTGTTCGAACTCTTCCCCTACGAATATGTGATGCTGGGTGCCGACGAGGTGGACCAGAGCAACTGGGAGAAATGTCCCGACTGCCAGAAACGCATGCGCGACCATGGGCTGAAGAACACGCATGAACTGCAGGCGTGGTTTGTGCACCAGATGGAGGACTTCTTCACGCAGAACGGCCGTCGCATGATAGGCTGGGACGAGATAATTGCCGGCGGGCTTTCTAACACGGCTACGGTGATGTGGTGGCGCAGCTGGAATCCCACGGCCATGAAGGATGCCACTTCGCACGGAAACCAGGTGATATGCACTCCCAACAATGAGTTCTACCTCGACTACAGCGACGATGGCAACCGCCTGCGCAGCATCTTCGACTTCAATCCGCAGCCCGACAACCTGACCGATGCCGAGAAAGCGCTGGTGCTGGGCGTGCAAGGCAACCTCTGGGCGGAATGGCTCCCGACCCGTGAGCGCATGTACTATCAGGCCTTCCCGCGCATGCTGGCCGTGGCGGAACTGGCCTGGAGCGTCGACCATGCCGCATGGGAGAATTTCCATCACCGGCTGATGAACCAACTGCCCCGCCTGCAGGAAATGGGAGTGACCTACAGGACACCCGACCTGAAGGGCTTCTACCGTACGAATGCCTTCACCGACCAGATAAAGGTGGATGTGACCTGTGAAGACCCCTCGGCACTTGTCCGCTACACTACCGACGGTACCGTGCCAACGGCAGACTCACCGTTGCTGTCGCAGGCTTTCACGCTGGACCATTCGGAAAAATACAAGTTCCGCGTGTTTGACAAGTGGAACCGCGGAGGGCAGACCTTCGATGCCGACTATGTGAAGGAACCCTATGCGCCGGCAGAATATATCATCGGTGTAGATCCCGGGCTTGATGCCGCCTGGTACGACTTTGCTGGCATCAAGTGCTCCGAGATTGAGACCGCTCCGCTGAACGGCCACTACATTATCCCAGAGGTGATGATACCTGCCGAGGCCAAGGGGAACATAGGCCTTGTCATTACGGGCTATATACATGTACCGGAGGACGATGTCTATACCTTCCAACTGCTCAGCGACGATGGCTCGTACCTGACCATCGACGGGCAGATGGTAGTGGACAACGACGGAGAGCATTCGCCCGTGGAACTGACCGGGCAGCACGCCATGAAGAGCGGCCAGCACAAGTTGGTGGTGCGCTACTTTGATCATAATGGCGGACAATTGCGCATGCGTGTGCTAAATAGTAAAGGTGTGCCCGCACGCGTGTGGTTCTTCCATTAACGCGCGCGTACATTATCTAAATATAAATATATATAACCATTAAAAATAACTGCGACTATGAGTAACGAACAGCAAAAGAAACTGGAAATAAACCTCCATCCCGATGTGGCTCCAGGCGTTTATTCCAACCTGGCACTGATTGCCCATTCCAAGAGTGACTTCATTATTGACTTCATTGCCAACCTCCCCGGTATGGTGAAACCCGATGTGGTGAGCAGGGTGGTGATGACGCCTGAGCACGCCAAACGGCTTCTGGTGGCGCTGAACGACAATATCGGAAAGTACGAGCAACAGTTCGGCGTGATTGGAGGAGAACAGAAAGATGTAAATTTCCACAATCCTTTCAACGGGAATAACTTCTCCTAAAGTCAAGAAACAGTCATATCCCAATCGGAATAGCACAAAAGAAGGCTCCAGACCGTGTCTAAAACTCGGCTGGAGCCTTCTTTTTCATCTCAAAAGTTCATGCCGCTCCCCCCAAAAACGGGTTTTGACTGCGCTTCTGAGTGTTAAATTTTGCTAATGGTGGTTATTTTAATTTAATTTTCGTCTTTTCGCGTGAGTGCGATGCGTATTTATTAGGTGTGAAAAGAAAAAATCTTTACCTTTGCACCCCGAAACGCCACAGGAAAAACGTGGCAAAGCGATGTTTGAAATTCAACAAAACACAATCATAAATCAAAAAAATCAATTTATTATGCCAACAATTTCACAGTTAGTTAGAAAAGGCAGAAAGGAATTGGTAGACAAGAGCAAATCGCCAGCTCTGGACGCATGTCCACAGCGTCGCGGCGTGTGCGTTCGCGTGTACACCACAACTCCTAAGAAGCCTAATTCGGCAATGAGAAAAGTTGCCCGTGTTCGTTTGACAAACCAGAAGGAAGTAAACTCCTACATCCCCGGCGAAGGCCACAACCTTCAGGAGCACAGCATCGTGCTGGTGCGCGGCGGTCGTGTGAAAGACCTTCCTGGTGTTCGTTACCACATCGTACGAGGAACCCTCGACACCGCAGGTGTTGCCAACCGTACACAACGCCGCTCGAAATACGGCGCCAAGCGTCCTAAGGTTAAGAAATAAAGGGATGCTGCTGCAGGTCCAGAACCGGAGAAGGCAACAGACAAGCAGCGTGAGAAAAGTATTAAAAACAGTTTTGCTGGAGAATGTTACAAAGGTTGAGTAAATGCTCGGGTGCGAGTGTTGAAGAACAAAAAGGACAACCCCACGCAGACAAAACAAACAAAACAAATGAGAAAAGCAAAACCAAAGAAACGCTTGGTCCTTCCCGACCCAGTGTTTGGCGACCAGAAGGTCAGCAAGTTTGTCAACCATCTGATGTACAGTGGTAAGAAGACAAAATCGTATGAAATCTTCTACAATGCCTTGGACATTGTAAAAGGTAAGACCGAGAAGGAGGAGAAGACTCCTCTGGAAGTATGGAAACAAGCTCTCGACAACATCACTCCGCTCGTGGAGGTGAAGTCGCGCCGTATCGGTGGTGCCACATTCCAGGTGCCGACTGAGATTCGTCCCGACCGCAAGGAGAGCATCTCGATGAAGAATATGATCTCGTTCGCTCGCAAGCGCAGCGGAAAGAGCATGGCTGAGAAGCTGGCTGCAGAGATCGTCGACGCATACAACAATCAGGGTGGCGCTTTCAAGCGTAAAGAGGATATGCACCGCATGGCAGAGGCCAACCGTGCATTTGCTCACTTCAGGTTTTAATCCGGAGAAACGCGAGAAGCAAGAAAGGTAAAAAGATTATGGCTAATCGAGATCTACATTTAACGCGAAACATCGGAATCATGGCTCACATCGATGCTGGTAAGACTACCACATCGGAGCGCATCTTGTTCTATACAGGGAAAACTCACAAGATAGGTGAGGTGCATGACGGTGCTGCGACAATGGACTGGATGGCTCAGGAACAAGAACGCGGAATAACCATCACATCTGCAGCAACGACCTGCAACTGGAAGTGGAATGACAAGACATTCAAGATCAACCTGATTGACACTCCGGGGCATGTTGACTTTACGGCAGAGGTGGAGCGCTCACTGCGCGTGCTGGACGGTGCAATCGCCACCTACAGTGCTGCCGACGGCGTGCAGCCGCAGTCGGAGACCGTTTGGCGTCAAGCCGACAAATACAATGTGCCACGCATTGGGTATGTAAACAAGATGGATCGCTCCGGTGCAGACTTCTTCGGAACTGTGAAGCAGATGAAAGACATCCTCGGAGCCAACCCTTGTCCAATACAGATTCCCATCGGGGCAGAGGAAAACTTCAAAGGTTTGGTCGACCTGATCAAGATGAAGGCAATTCTGTGGCACGACGAGACCATGGGTGCAGAATACGACATTGAGGATATTCCTGCCGAGTTGCTTGACGAGGCTGCCGAGTGGAGAGAGAAAATGCTCGAGACCGCTGCCAACTTCGACGACGACCTGATGGAAAAATTCCTCGAAGGTGCAGCAATCAGCGAAGAGCAGATCATCGCAGCCCTCAGAAAGGGTACGGTATCGATGGAGATTACTCCAATGCTGCTCGGAAGCTCCTACAAGAACAAGGGCGTACAGCCGCTGCTCGACTACACCTGCGCATTCCTCCCCTCGCCGCTGGACACAGAAGCTATCAAAGGTCTGAACCCTGACACGGAAGACGAGGAAACGCGCGAACCCAGCCAGGACGCTCCTACATCGGCACTCGCATTCAAGATTGCCACCGACCCCTACATGGGAAGACTCGTGTTCTTCCGCGTGTACTCGGGAAAGGTTGAGGCAGGATCGTATGTATACAATCCCCGCACAGGCAAGAAAGAACGCATCAGCCGCTTGTTCCAGATGAATTCCAACAAGGAAATTCCCATGGACTCAATCGATGCAGGTGACATCGGTGCCGGAGTGGGCTTTAAGGATATCCACACGGGCGACACGCTGTGCGACGAAAACGCACCCATCGTCCTGGAGTCGATGACCTTCCCCGACACGGTGATTTCAATAGCAGTGGAGCCCAAGAGCCAGGCCGACATAGCAAAACTCGACAACGGACTGGCAAAGCTGGCGGAAGAAGACCCGACATTTACCGTCCGTACAGACGAGCAGAGCGGTCAGACCATCATCTCCGGCATGGGAGAGTTGCATTTGGATATCATCATCGACCGGCTCAAGAGAGAGTTCAAGGTAGAATGTAACCAAGGCAAACCACAGGTGAACTACAAAGAGGCCATCACCAAAGAGGTTAACCTCCGCGAAGTTTACAAGAAGCAAAGTGGTGGACGCGGTAAGTTCGCCGATATCATTGTAAACATTGGACCTAAGGATGAAGACTACACCGAGGGCGACCTGCAGTTCATCAACGAGGTGAAGGGCGGAAATGTCCCCAAGGAATTCATCCCCGCAGTGCAGAAAGGTTTTCAGGATTGCCTGAAGAACGGAGTGCTCGGCGGCTATCCCATGACAGGGCTGAAGGTAACCCTCATCGACGGTAGCTTCCACCCGGTGGACTCCGACCAGCTCTCTTTCGAGCTGGCAGCGCACAATGCTTTCAGGAATGCATGCCCGAAGGCAGCACCCGTGCTTATGGAACCCATCATGAAGGTGGAAGTAGTTACGCCGGAAGAAAACATGGGCGATGTAATCGGTGACCTGAACAAGCGCCGCGGAATGGTACAGGGAATGGACGAGGCTCGCAGCGGTGCCCGCATCGTGAAAGCACTCGTTCCGCTGTCGGAAATGTTCGGCTATGTGACAGCATTGCGCACCATCACATCCGGCCGTGCCACCAGTTCAATGGAATACGACCATCATGCAGCCCTGGCAAGCAACCTTGCACGCGAGGTGCTCGAAGAAGTAAAGGGACGCACAGACCTCGTATAAAAAACAATTGGAAAAGGCCACTGAGCGAATGACTCTTTAGTGGCCTCGCTCCATAAAATAGTAAATAGTAAATTACAAAATCAGTAAATTAAATCATGAGTCAAAAAATTAGAATCAAGCTGAAAAGCTACGACCATCAACTGGTTGACAAGTCAGCAGAGAAAATCGTGAAGGCCGTGAAGGCCACAGGTGCCGATGTAAGCGGCCCAATCCCCCTGCCGACGCACAAGAGAATCTTCACAGTAAACCGCAGTACTTTCGTGAACAAGAAAGCACGCGAGCAGTTCCAACTCTCAAGCTACAAGCGCCTGATTGACATCCGCGAATCAACCACCAAGACCGTTGATGCACTGATGAAACTGGAACTCCCCAGCGGCGTGGAAGTGGAAATCAAAGTGTAGTCAATACCCTACGACAAATACAAGGTCTGAACCGACAATCGGCTCAGACCTTTTTTTATGCCCGTCTCGTTCCGTTTTCCAATCGAGCCCCGAACGCGATGCAACTGCCGCCCAAACGCAATGCAAAAGAGCCCCAAACGGAAGGCGTTTGGGGCTCTTTTGCAAGTCATTGGAAATCAAGGTGATACAAATGAAGTGATGAAAAAGTAATCTTGACCGTGTTTCTAATATAAGGGTGCAGTTCCAATCGGGACTGCACGCTTGTTATTTTGGGTATAAGCATTTTCCACCTGGCTCATCAGTATTTGCTCGCCGGGTAATAGTTAAATAATATAAAAACTGTTAAATTATCATAATTTACGGTAGTCGTGCGCGCGTCGTAATATATATAATGTGTACCTTTGCGGTCGCAAAAGTGCGTATTGCGCTGACCTGCAAGTCAACAATACATTGAAAAAGAGCGGCTTAGCCTTCAGTTTGGAAGTAGTTGGGTACTCTTTTTAAGTGTCTTTGTGCGCTGCTTGGGAGGCAAGATGGCACTTAAAAAGAACAACAACATTTATTTACAAACTAAATTTTAAGCTGAAATGCCAGGATTAATTGGAAGAAAAATCGGAATGACATCCGTTTTCGGTGCCGACGGCAAGAATGTGCCGTGCACCGTCATCGAAGCTGGTCCTTGTGTTGTAACCCAGGTTAAGACCTTAGAGAAAGACGGTTACAAGGCTGTTCAGTTAGGTTTCGGCGAGGCTAAGGAGAAAAGGACTACCAAGCCTATGCAGGGAATCTTCAAGAAAGCCGGCACAACACCAAAGAAACACTTGGCCGAGTTCAAATTTGACGAGGAGTTGAACCTTGGTGACACCCTCACCGTTGAGATTTTCAACGATGCCGCATTTGTTGATGTGGTGGGCACCTCAAAGGGTAAAGGCTTCCAGGGCGTAATGAAGCGTCACGGATTCGGCGGTGTAGGACAGAGTACACACGGACAGGACGACCGCGCCCGCAAGCCGGGATCTATCGGTGCCTGTTCTTACCCAGCCAAAGTGTTCAAGGGAATGCGCATGGGTGGCCAGATGGGAGGTGACAGAGTGACTACTCAGAACCTCAAAGTGTTAAAGGTAATTCCAGAGCACAACCTGCTCCTCGTGAAGGGTTCGGTTGCTGGATGCAATGGTTCAACCGTCTTAATTCAGAAATAATGGAAATTAACGTATTAAATATCAAAGGTCAGGAGACCGGAAGAAAGGTTACGTTAAACGAATCTATCTTCGGAATTGAACCTAACGACCATGTTATCTATCTCGCTGTGAAGCAGTATCTTGCAAACCAGCGCCAGGGAACGGCAAAGTCGAAGGAAAGAAGCGAGATTGCCGGTTCCACCCGTAAGTTAGGCAGACAAAAAGGTGGTGGTGGCGCCCGTCGCGGTGACATCAAATCGCCTGTACTCGTTGGCGGCGGCCGCGTGTTCGGTCCCCAGCCACGCGACTATGGTTTCAAACTCAACAAGAAGGTGAAGGCCCTTGCCCGCAAGTCGGCCCTGACCTACAAGGCACAGGAAAATGCAATCATCCTCGTTGAGGACTTTGATTTTGAGCAGCCCAAGACAAAGGAATTCATCGAATTGACAAAGAACCTGAAGGTGGACGGCAAGAAGACTCTCCTGCTGCTCCCCGAGGAAAAGCCAAATGTTTATTTGTCGGCTCGCAACCTGCAGAAGGCAGAAGTGATGAAGGCAGCCTCCGCAAACACCTACAAGGTGCTCGATGCAGATGTGCTGGTTCTTACTGAGAATGCGCTTAAGATTGTGGAGGAAACCTTTTAATAATTAGGAGACATTCAAAATGGGAATTATCATTAAACCACTGGTCACAGAGAAAATGACCAAGATCACAGATAAGTCTTCTGTTGAAAGAACAATCAAGGTGAAGGGACAGGAACGCCGCAAGCCCGCACTCGCAAAGTTCGGCTTCATCGTTCGCCCGGAGGCAGACAAGGCCCAGATCAAGAAAGAGGTTGAGAGTCTGTACAATGTTACCGTGATTGACGTGAACACCTGTATCTATTCAGGCAAGCGCAGTGCCCGCTACACTCGCGCCGGTCTCATCAAAGGACAGAAGAATTCATTTAAGAAAGCCATCGTAACTTTGAAAGAAGGCGATACAATCGATTTTTATAGCAATATCTAAATAAAATGGCAGTACGTAAATTAAACCCCGTAACTCCGGGACAAAGACACAAGATTATTGGCACGTTCGAGGATATTACTGCATCCGTGCCAGAGAAGTCTCTCGTTTTCGGTAAGCGATCGACCGGCGGCAGAAACAATGCCGGCAAGATGACGGTACGCTACAGAGGTGGCGGCCACAAGAGAAAATATCGTCTCATCGACTTCAAGCGAGAGAAAGATGGTGTTCCAGCAGTGGTAAAATCAATCGAATACGATCCCAACCGCTCGGCTCGTATCGCATTGCTCTATTACGCTGATGGTGAAAAGCGTTACATTATTGCTCCAAACGGACTGGAAGTTGGTGCCACACTGATGTCGGGTGCAGAAGCCACCCCAGAAATCGGCAACACACTTCCATTGGCAAACATCCCCGTCGGAACCGTGATTCACAACATTGAATTGCGTCCGGGACAGGGTGCTTTGCTGGTTCGCTCGGCTGGTAATTTTGCTCAGTTGACTTCTCGTGAAGGCAGTTATTGCGTTATTAAACTTCCTTCGGGCGAGACTCGTAAAGTTCTCTCCGCTTGCAAGGCTACCGTTGGTAGTGTAGGCAACTCCGACCATGCGCTCGAGCAGTCTGGTAAGGCTGGCCGTTCCCGCTGGCTGGGCCGTCGCCCGCACAACCGTGGTGTTGTCATGAACCCGCACGATCACCCGATGGGTGGTGGTGAAGGCCGCCAGTCCGGTGGACACCCACGCTCTCGCAAGGGATTGTATGCTAAGGGTAAGAAGACCCGTGCTCCGAAGAAACTTTCGAATAAGTATATTATTGAAAGAGCAAGTAAATAATCAAGTTAACAGAAATAAATTATGAGTCGTTCATTAAAAAAAGGTCCATATATCAATGTATCACTCGAGAAGAAGATTCTCGCTATGAATGAAAGTGGTAAGAAAACTGTCGTGAAGACATGGGCCAGGGCATCAATGATTTCCCCCGATTTCGTGGGACATACCGTTGCTGTTCATAACGGAAACAAATTTATCCCTGTTTACATTACAGAAAACATGGTCGGCCACAAGCTGGGCGAATTTGCACCCACCCGTAAGTTCGGCGGCCATGCGGGAAATAGAAAGTAAACAGGCAAACCATTCAAAAAACAAGCAATAATGGGAAAAAGAAAGAAATTAGTGGCTGAAGCTAGAAAAGAAGCCCTAAAGAAACAATACTTTGCCAAGCTCAATGGCGTTCCCTCTTCACCACGGAAAATGCGCTATGTGGTAGACATGATTCGCGGTCTGGAGGTGAACCGGGCTCTGGGAGTACTGAGATTCTCTAAGAAGCAAGCTGCTTATGATGTAGAGAAACTGTTGCGCTCTGCAATCGCCAACTGGGAAGCCAAGAACGAGCGAAATGCAGAAGAAGGCGAACTCTTTGTATCTAAGGTGTTTGTCGATGAAGGCGTTACGATGAAGCGCATGCGTCCCGCTCCTCAGGGCCGTGGATACAGAATCCGCAAGCGCAGCAATCATGTTACACTCTTTGTTGACACCAAAACTAACGACGAAAATTAATAAGTATGGGACAGAAAGTTAATCCAATAAGCAACCGCCTCGGTATCATCCGCGGCTGGGATTCAAATTGGTTTGGTGGTAAGAACTTCGGCGACAACCTCGTTGAGGATATGGAAATCCGCAAGTACCTGAACGAGCGTTTGGCCAATGCTTACATTGCAAAAATAATCATTGAGCGTACGCTTAAGCTCGTTACCATCACCATTTGCACTGCCCGTCCAGGAATCGTCATTGGCAAGGGTGGTCAAGATGTAGACAAACTCCGTGAAGAGTTGAAGAAACTCTATAAGAAAGATGTTCAGGTGAATATCTTTGAAGTGAAGAGACCCGAACTCGATGCAACCATCGTTGCGAATAACATCGCTCGCCAGGTAGAGGGCAAGATTGCTTACCGCCGTGCTATCAAGATGGCTATTCAAAACACCATGCGCGCTGGAGCAGAAGGTATCAAAGTACAAATCTGCGGTCGTTTGAACGGAGCCGAAATGGCACGCAAGGAAATGTATAAGGAAGGTCGTACCCCTCTGCATACATTCCGCGCCGACATCGACTACTGTCAAGCCGAAGCACTCACGAAAGTAGGCCTTCTTGGCATAAAGGTCTGGATTTGCCGTGGCGAAGTCTATGGCAAACGCGACCTGACGCCGTCGTACAACCATGAGAAGCAGTCAGCTGCCCGTGGCAACAACGGTCCTCGCCCAGGACGTGGTAATCGCAGAAGAAACCCTAACCGTTAAAACTAAAAATTATCATGTTACAGCCAAAAAGAGTAAAATATAGAAGACCTCAGGATGGACGCGGCAATAAAGGCAACGCCCACAGAGGTACGCAGCTGGCATTCGGCTCGTTTGGTATCAAGACCCTTGAGGCCAAATGGATTGACAGCCGCCAGATTGAGGCAGCACGTGTAGCCGTGAACCGCCGTATGAACCGTGAAGGCCAAGTGTGGATCCGCATCTTCCCGGACAAGCCAATTACCCGCAAGCCTGCCGATGTGCGTATGGGTAAGGGTAAGGGTGACCCCGCAGGATGGGTTGCGCCGGTAACTCCAGGCCGTATTCTCTTTGAAGTAGAAGGCGTAAGTTTCGAGATTGCAAAGGAGGCGCTCCGTCTCGCAGCCCAGAAACTGCCGGTAAAAACTAAATTCGTCGTTAGACGCGATTACGATAAAAACGCATAAGCCATGAAGATGAATGAAATAAAATCACTCGCCGACAAAGATTTGCGCGAGAAGTTGGAGAATGCCGAACTTGCTTACACTCAGCTGAAGCTCAACCACAGCGTCACTCCATTGGAGAATCCATCACAGATCAAGGCTGCACGCCGTGATATTGCGCGTATGCAAACAGAACTTCGTCAGAGAGAACTTAACAAATAACAATGGTCCAGATGGAAACAAGAAATTTAAGAAAAACAAGACAGGGTGTCGTTATCAGTAACAAGATGGATAAAACCATTGTTATTGCCGCCAAGTTCAAAGAGAAGCACCCTATTTATGGTAAATTTGTCCAGAAGACAAAGAAATACCATGCTCACGATGAGCGCAATGAAGCCAACATCGGCGACACTGTGCTGATAATGGAAACCCGTCCCTTGAGCAAGACCAAGAGATGGAGATTAGTTCAAATCATTGAAAAAGCTAAGTAATTATGATACAAGCAGAATCAAGACTTACAGTATGCGATAACAGTGGTGCCCGCGAAGCGCTCTGCATCAGGGTGCTCGGTGGAACACGCCGCCGTTATGCAAGTGTTGGCGATGTGATTGTCGTAGCCGTCAAGAATGTCGTGCCATCAGGTGAATTGAAAAAGGGTGCAGTATCAAAGGCTTTAATTGTACGCACAAAGAAAGAAATCCGTAGAGCAGACGGCTCATACATCCGTTTCGACGACAATGCCTGCGTGTTGCTGAACAATGCCGGCGAGCTTCGTGGAAGCCGTATCTTCGGCCCGGTGGCCCGTGAGCTTCGTGCTGTGAATATGAAGGTTGTTTCTTTGGCACCTGAGGTTCTTTAATCAATAAAAGTTTATAAGTAATGAGTAAATTACATATCAAGAAAGGTGACATGGTCCTTGTAATAGCTGGACGCGACAATTACAAGACCACAGGCAGCAAGACTCCTCACAAGGTGCTCAAGGTACTTGTAAAGGAGCAGCGTGCCATTGTCGAAGGAGTTAACTTAGTCTCCAAGAGCACAAAGCCTTCTGCCAAGAACCCGCAGGGTGGCATCATCAAGCAAGAGGCTCCTATCCACATCTCCAACCTGATGTTGGTAGACCCCAAGAGCGGTGAGCCCACACGCGTGGCCATCAAGCATGAAGGAAAGAATGTAATCCGTATCTCTAAAAAATCAGGGGAGGAAATCAAGTAATGGATACAGCACAATTGAAAAAAGAATATGTAGAGACTATTGCTCCTGCATTGCAAAAGCAGTTCAACTACACATCTGCCATGCAAGTTCCGGTCCTGAAGAAGATTGTTATCAATCAGGGATTGGGTGACGCTACACAAGACAAGAAGATTGTTGATGTGGCTATCAATGAGATTACCGCAATTGCTGGTCAGAAAGCCGTTGCGACCTACTCGAAGAAGGACATTGCCAACTTCAAGCTTCGTAAGAAGATGCCCATCGGTGTTATGGTAACCCTGCGCCGTGAACGCATGTACGAATTCCTTGAAAAACTCGTGCGCATCGCACTGCCCCGTATCCGCGACTTCAAGGGTATCGAGAGCAAGTTCGACGGCCGTGGCAACTACACTTTGGGTATTCAGGAGCAGATTATCTTCCCGGAGATCAATCTTGACAACATTGACCGCATCCAGGGTATGAACATCACTTTCGTGACCACAGCAAAGACCGACGAGGAAGGCTATGCTCTGCTGAAGGCTTTCGGTCTCCCATTCAAGAACGCTAAATAATTAAAGGAAAGCAATATGGCAAAAGAATCAATGAAAGCTCGCGAGGTAAAACGCGCAAAGTTAGTTGCCCGTTATGCCGAGAAACGTGCCGCCCTTAAGAAAATCATCGCTACTGCCGAAGATCCGGCAGAGGCCTATGAAGCAGCTCGTAAATTGCAAGCTATTCCTAAGAATGCAAATCCTATCCGTCTGCACAACCGCTGCAAGATCACGGGTCGTCCGAAGGGCTACATCCGTCAGTTCGGCATCTCCCGTATCCAGTTCCGCGAGATGGCATCGGCAGGTTTGATTCCAGGCGTGAAGAAAGCAAGCTGGTAAGAGTTTTTAGTTTTTAATATTGTCGGGGTAGTCCCGATTAATTAAATCTTTATTTAATATGACAGATCCAATAGCAGATTATCTGACCAGACTCAGAAACGCAATCATGGCACATCACCGTGTCGTTGAGGTTCCTGCGTCTAACTTGAAGAAAGAAATCACAAAGATTCTCTTCGAGAAGGGCTATATTCTGAACTATAAGTTCGTTGAAGATGGTCCTCAGGGTACTATCAAGATTGCCTTGAAGTACAATCCTGAAACAAAAGAAAACGCAATCAAGTGTTTGAAGCGTGTCTCCACTCCAGGTCTTCGTCAGTACACTGGTTACAAGGACATGCCGAGAGTTATTAACGGATTAGGTATTGCCATACTATCTACATCCCAAGGTGTAATGACAAACAAGGAAGCCACCGAGCAGAAGATTGGTGGTGAGGTTCTTTGCTATGTTTATTAATTGGAGGATTGAATATGTCTAGAATAGGAAAATTGCCAATTAGCGTACCTGCCGGAGTGAGCATCGAGCACAAGGATGGTATAGTTACCGTTAAGGGCCCCAAGGGTGAGCTCTCACAGAAATTAGATTCTTCAATTTTGATGAAGGTGGACGAAGGTCAGATCGTATTCGAGATTGACGAAAACAGTCCAGTAAACTATAAGCAAAAACAAGCGTTCCATGGTCTTTACCGCTCATTGATCAACAACATGGTCGTTGGCGTCAGTGAAGGTTTCACCAAGACATTGGAACTGGTCGGCGTAGGTTACCGTGTTTCCAACCAGGGTAATCTCATTGAGTTCTCTTTGGGTTACACTCATCCCATCTTCCTTCAGTTGCCTGACGAAGTCAAGGTTGAGACCAAGTCTGAGAGAAACCAGAACCCTCTTATTATATTAGAGTCTTGCGACAAACAACTGCTTGGACTCATCTGTGCAAAGATTCGTTCTTTCCGTATGCCTGAACCGTACAAAGGCAAGGGTATCTTGTTCAAAGGCGAGGTTATCCGCAGAAAGTCTGGTAAGACTGCTGCCGCTAAATAATCAATAAAGAATTACGATTATGACAACAAAGAAAGTTGAAAGACGAATAAAGATCAAGTTCCGCATTCGCAAGAGCGTCAACGGAACCGCAGAGCGTCCTCGTTTGAGTGTTTTCCGCTCCAATAAGCAAATATACGCACAAGTTATTAATGATCTCACTGGAACAACTCTGGCTTCGGCTTCATCCTTGGGTCTGGAAAAGATGCCCAAGAAGGAACAGGCTCAGAAAGTTGGAGAGTTAATTGCCGAGAAGGCTCAGGCAGCAGGTGTCAGCGCAGTCGTTTTCGACCGCAATGGTTACCTCTATCATGGCCGTGTAAAGGAATTAGCTGATGCCGCGCGTAAAGGTGGACTTAAATTTTAACGACTATGGCAGTAAATAAAGTAAGAATAAATAGCGAAATCGAATTGAAAGACCGCCTCGTTGCTATCAACCGCGTGACCAAGGTTACAAAGGGTGGTCGTACATTTACCTTTGCCGCAATTGTCGTTGTCGGCGACGGTAACGGTGTCATCGGCTGGGGGCTTGGAAAGGCCGGCGAAGTGACCGCAGCAATTGCCAAGGGAACGGAAGCCGCCAAGAAGAACCTCGTAAAGGTGCCTATCCTGAAAGGTACCATCCCTCATGAGATGGAAGTTGCCTTCGGTGGTGCCAAAGTACTTCTCAAGCCTGCTGCTGCAGGTACCGGTCTGAAGGCTGGTGGTGCTATGCGTGCCGTATTGGAAAGTGTTGGTGTCAAGGATGTGATTGCCAAGTCAAAGGGTTCTTCCAACCCTCACAACCTGGTAAAGGCCACCATTTCGGCACTCACGCAGATGCGTGATGCTTACATGGTAGCTGGCGACCGTGGCATTAGCATGGAGAAAGTGTTTAACGGTTAAAAGGAGATTATATTATGGCAAAAATCAAAGTACAGCAGATTAAGAGCAAAATAGGTGCTCCTATCGACCAGAAGCGCACACTCGATGCCCTCGGACTTCGCAAGATTTCCCAGGTAATCGAAGTGGAAGACACTCCAAGCATCCGCGGCATGATTCGCAAGGTGCATCATTTGGTTAAAGTAGTAGAATAACATTATCTTTTAAAAGGAACAATTATGAAATTAAATACTTTGAAACCAGCAGCCGGCTCAACCCATTCCCGCCGCCGTATCGGCCGTGGACCTGGCTCAGGTCTGGGCGGTACCTCAACCCGTGGGCACAAAGGAGCAAAGGCTCGTTCTGGCTACAAGAGGAAAATCGGATTCGAGGGTGGTCAGATGCCACTCCAGCGCCGTGTTCCCAAAGCAGGTTTTAAGAACATTAATCATAAGGAATACTTTGCAGTCAACCTGTCCACTCTTCAGGCTCTTGCCGAAAAGGCTAACCTCGAGAAGATCGGTCTGGACGAGCTCAAGGCTTTCGGCGTGGTTAAGGGTAAGGCACTTGTTAAGATCCTGGGGCGTGGCGAACTCAAGGCTAAGCTCACAGTTGAGGCAAATGCATTCTCGAAAGCTGCTGAAGAAGCCATCAAGGCTGCAGGTGGTAACACAACAATTATTTAATTGAGATAAATGAAAAAGTTTATAGAGACACTGAAGAACTGTTGGAAGATAGAGGATTTGCGCCAGCGACTCCTCATCACCCTCCTGTTCACTGCGATTTATCGTTTTGGCTCGTTTGTAGTGCTGCCCGGTATCAATCCGAACATGCTCGACAAGCTGCAGTCGCAAACATCAGGTGGACTGATGTCGCTTCTTGACATGTTCTCTGGTGGAGCTTTTTCCAACGCATCCATTTTTGCATTGGGTATCATGCCCTACATCTCCGCATCGATTGTCATGCAGTTGCTTGCGGTTGTAGTGCCCTATTTCCAGAAGATGCAACGTGAGGGAGAAAGTGGTCGCAAGAAAATCATGTGGTACACCCGTTTCCTGACGGTGGCCATTCTGATCTTCCAGGCTCCCACCTATCTGCTCAACCTGCGCGCCCAGGCCTCTGCTGCTTTGGCAACAGGCATCGATTGGACCATATTTGTCTTCCCGGCAACCATCATCCTTGCCGCAGGCAGTATGTTCATTCTTTGGCTGGGCGAGCGCATCACCGATAAGGGTATCGGCAACGGTATCTCACTCATCATTATGATAGGTATCATCGCGCGTCTGCCACAGGCCTTCGTGCAGGAAGTGACTTCCCGTCTGACATCTATCTCCGGTGGTGGCTTGGTAATGTTCATTGCCGAGTTGCTTATCCTCTATGCAGTGGTATGCGCAGCTATATTGCTCACACAGGGAACACGAAAAGTTCCAGTTCAATATGCCAAGCGCATTGTTGGCAACCAGCAGTACGGTGGTGCACGCCAGTACATCCCCCTGAAGCTCTTTGCCGCCAATGTGATGCCAATCATCTTTGCACAGGCGTTGATGTTTGTGCCATTGGCTGTTGTTCAATATCAGTCGGACAGCACCAGTTGGTTGGTACAGAACCTGCTGAACAATCGTAGCCTGCTTTACAATGTCATCTTTGTAATCCTGGTTATCGCGTTCACCTATTTCTACACCGCCATCACTCTGAATCCGACCCAGATGGCTGAAGACATGAAGCGCAACAACGGCTTTATCCCCGGCATCAAGCCCGGCCGCGACACGGCAGAGTACATCGACACCATCATGTCGCGTATCACCCTGCCCGGTTCGCTCTTCATTGCGTTCATTGCCATCATGCCGGCACTGGCAGGCCTGCTCAATGTTCAGCAATCGTTCTCCCAGTTCTTTGGAGGAACCTCCCTGCTGATTCTCGTCGGAGTGGTCATCGACACCCTCCAACAGATTGAGAGCCACCTGCTCATGCGCCATTACGACGGACTCCTCAATTCGGGGCACACCCGTCATGGAGGAGTGTCCGCCTACTAATCTGTTCGTTCAGAATGGACATATTTCTGAAGACAGAAGACGAAATTGAACTCATGCGAAACGCCAATCGGCTGGTGGGAAAGACACTGGCCGAATTGGCAAAGCATATAAGACCAGGCATCACAACTGCGCAGTTGGATTGCATTGCCGAGGAATACATTCGCGACCACGGGGCAACACCCTCGTTCAAGCATTTCCCTAATCCCTACGGCAGTCCTTTCCCCGCCAGTATCTGCACATCGGTCAACGATGTGGTGGTGCATGGCATCCCCAGCGAGCGGACGGTCCTGACCGACGGCGACATCGTTTCCATCGATTGCGGCGTACTCCTCCAGGGATACAATGGCGACAGCTGCTACACCTTCGCCGTGGGAGAAATCCCACAGGAGACCAGCCGCTTGTTATCCGTAACAAAGCAGGCACTCTACGAAGGGATAGCCCAGGCCGTTGACGGGAATACCGTCGGCGACATCGGTGCCGCCATCCAGACATTGTGCGAGCAAAACGGCTATGGCATAGTCCGCGAACTCACTGGTCACGGTATCGGCCGGAAGATGCACGAGCCCCCGCTGGTGCCCAACTACGGAAAACACCGTCAGGGTGTACGGCTGAAACAAGGCATGTGCATCGCCATAGAGCCGATGGTCACCCAAGGCGACCGCCAGATATGGCTCATGCCCGACCGATGGAGTGTCAAGACCCGCGACGGAAAGTCGGCAGCACACTTTGAGCACACAATAGTCGTCCGTCAGGGACACCCCGAAATTTTATCTTCATTTGAGGAAATAGATCAAATAGAAAGACAGAAACAGTAATTATGGCAAAGCAGTCAGCAATTGAACAAGACGGAACCATCCTGGAGTCGCTCTCCAATGCCATGTTCCGCGTAGAACTGGAAAACGGTGTTCAGATTATTGCCCACATATCCGGCAAGATGAGAATGCACTATATCAAGATTTTGCCTGGCGACAAGGTGAAGGTAGAGATGAGTCCCTACGACCTGACCAAGGGCAGAATAGTGTTCAGATACAAATAACCTTTAAAAATATGAAGACAAGAGCATCATTAAAGAAACGCACACCCGACTGTAAGATCGTTCGTCGTAAAGGTCGTTTGTTCGTTATCAACAAGAAGAACCCTAAGTACAAAATGCGTCAGGGCTAAGAATCAATCATTTTTAATCTTTTAATTTTTACACAAAATGGCAATAAGAATTGTTGGAGTAGATTTGCCCCAGAACAAGCGTGGCGAAATCGCATTGACCTACATCTACGGTATAGGTCGAAGTAGTTCAGCAAAGATATTGGATAAAGCCGGCGTTGATCGCGACTTGAAAGTCAACGAGTGGACCGACGACCAGGCAGCAAAGATCCGTGAAATTATCGGTGCTGAATTCAAAGTGGAAGGTGATCTCCGCAGCGAGATCCAAATGAACATCAAGCGCCTCATGGACATCGGTTGCTACCGTGGTGTTCGTCATCGTAATGGTCTTCCTGTCCGCGGTCAGAGTACTAAGAACAATGCTCGTACCCGTAAGGGAAAGAAGAAGACTGTTGCTAACAAGAAGAAAGCTACTAAGTAATTCTGAAGGAGGAAATTAATTATGGCAAAAAAACAAGCAACAACAAGAAAGAGAACCGTTAGAGTTGACGCATTAGGTCAGCTCCATGTACACAGTTCGTTCAACAACATCATTGTATCGCTTGCCAACAGCGAGGGACAGGTCATCTCCTGGTCTTCCGCAGGCAAGATGGGCTTCCGCGGCTCTAAGAAGAACACACCCTACGCTGCCCAGATGGCCGCAGAGGACTGCGCAAAGGTGGCCTACGACCTGGGGCTCCGCAAGGTGAAGGCCTATGTGAAAGGTCCGGGCAACGGCCGTGAGTCGGCCATCCGCGCCATCCACGGTGCAGGCATAGAAGTAACCGAGATTATCGATGTCACCCCGCTGCCGCACAATGGCTGCCGTCCACCGAAGCGTCGTCGCGTTTAATTACTGATACAATAACAATACCGAATTTTTATTTAATATTATGGCAAAGTATATAGGTCCGAAATCTAAGATTGCACGCCGATTTGGAGAACCCATCTTCGGCCCCGACAAAGTTTTGTCCAAGAGAAACTTCCCTCCTGGACAGCATGGCAACAACCGTCGCAAAAAAATGTCTGAGTATGGTGTCATGTTGGCAGAGAAGCAGAAAGCCAAGTACACCTACGGTGTGCTCGAGCGCCAGTTCCGTAATATGTTCGACAAAGCCTCCAAGGCCGACGGTATTACCGGTGAGGTGCTGCTCCAGAATCTGGAGAGCCGCCTCGACAATGTAGTGTTCCGTCTGGGTGTTGCTCCCACCCGTGCCGCTGCCCGCCAACTCGTGGGCCACAAGCACATCGTGGTAGACGGAGTGGTTGTCAACATCCCCTCTTATTCGGTTAAGCCCGGCCAGGTGGTAGGCGTACGCGAGAAGTCAAAGTCGCTAGAAGTCATCGAAGCCTCGCTGGCAGGATTCAGCCACAGCAAGTATCCATGGATTGAGTGGGACGAGCAGAGCAAGAGCGGAAAATATCTGCATAAGCCTGAGCGTGCCGACATTCCGGAAAATATCAAGGAACAGTTAATCGTTGAGTTGTATTCTAAATAAATCATTAAATTAATGGCGATATTAGCATTTCAAAAACCCGACAAAGTAGTAATGTTGGAAGCCACCGAGAAGTACGGAAAGTTCGAGTTCCGTCCTTTGGAGTCAGGCTTCGGTGTTACCGTGGGTAATGCCCTCCGTCGCATTCTTCTCTCGTCGCTGGAAGGATATGCCATCAACACCATCAAGATTGGCGGTGTCGAGCATGAATTCTCCTCCGTGCCGGGCGTGAAGGAAGATGTGACCAACATTATTTTGAACCTCAAGCAAGTTCGATTCAAACAAGTAGTAGAAGAATTCGAGAACGAGAAAGTTAGTATCACCGTAGAGAATTCCACCGAATTCAAAGCAGGTGATATCGGTAAGTATCTGACTGGATTTGAAGTGTTAAACCCAGAATTGGTGATTTGTCATTTAGATTCAAAAGCATCCATGCAGATTGACTTGACCATTAACAAGGGCCGCGGCTATGTCCCCTCCGACGAAAACCGCGAATTCTGCACCGATGTCAATGTTCTTCCCATCGATTCTATCTACACCCCTATTCGCAATGTCCGTTACACCGTAGAGCCTTATCGTGTTGAGCAGAAGACCGACTACGACAAACTGGTTCTCGAGGTAACAACCGACGGTTCCATCAGCCCCAAGGATGCACTCAAGGAGGCTGCCAAGATCCTCATCCACCACTTCATGCTCTTCTCCGATGAGAAGATTACCCTGGAGAGTCCCGAGAACGAGATTAACCAGGAGTTCGACGAAGAGGTGCTTCACATGCGCCAGTTGCTGAAGACAAAACTGGTCGACATGAACCTCTCCGTTCGTGCGCTCAACTGTCTGAAGGCTGCCGATGTGGAAACGCTTGGCGATCTGGTTCAGTACAACAAGACCGACCTCCTCAAGTTCCGCAACTTTGGCAAGAAATCGCTCTCAGAGCTTGATGATTTGCTCGAGGGTCTGAATCTGTCTTTTGGAACAGACATTACAAAGTATCAACTGGACAAGTAAGCGCCATTGGTGCCGAAATCCACAAAAAGTAAACAAAAACTATGAGACATAGAAAGAAAATCAACCATTTGAGCCGTACTGCTGACCACCGCCGTGCCATGCTTGCCAACATGGCCATCTCGCTGATCATGCACAAAAGAATCACTACGACTCTCGCCAAGGCAAAGGCACTCAAGAAATATGCAGAGCCACTCATCACCCGCTCCAAGGAAGACACCACCAACTCACGCCGCGTAGTGTTCAGCTACCTGCAGAACAAAGAGGCCGTGACCGAACTCTTCAAGGTGGTAGGTCCGAAGGTAGGCGACCGTCCTGGTGGCTACACCCGTATCATCAAGCTCGGTTTCCGCAAGGGCGACGCTGCTCCCATCGCATTCATCGAACTCGTCGACTTCGACGAGAACATGGCCAAGACTCCGAAGGCTGCCAAGCGCACCCGCCGTGGCCGTGGAAAGAAGGCTGAGGCCGCTCCCGAAGCAGCTGTTGAGGCTCCCGTAGCAGAAGAGGCTCCTGCCGTTCAGGAAGCACCCGCAGAGGAAGCACCTGCCGAAGAGCCGAAGGCTGAATAAGCAAAGAGTTGAAAAACCTCACATAAATCCCGACAAGTCCACCCTTGCCGGGATTTTTTTGATTGTTTCATTATCCCTACCTCCCACCTCGCTCGGGCTCTGCCCGCTTATACGAGCAAAGCGAGTCTTAGGAATACCTGATACCTCCCACCAACTATTACAAAAATCTTTACAATTCCACCTGTAGTTTTGGAGACTTTTTGAGAATCTTTGGGAGGCAAATTTTAAGAAACGAAAGATTTTTTAACATAGTAGACCCTCAAAAGGCAACAGCAACCGCTTAGGTTTCGGGTGATGAAAGGGCGGCTTTTGCGCTCGAAGAATCTAGCAGTTGGCATGTAAAAGCCCCTGTTTCGATGAAATGGACAATTTTTAATGCCCGAAGAGTGCCCGTCAACCGCTGTGTTACCGCAAAAGTCTTGTCTGACGGCAGTTCTCCGACCGACCTTCATTCTTGTCCACAGCCCGTTTTTTAACACGATAGAAATGTTAAGAAACCTTAATCCTTAGTAAAAAACCGTTACATTCTCTGCGGATAAGAACTAGGCAGAAACTTCATTTTTTTCATTATTTTCCACCTGAAGCCTTCAACCTAAAACCTCCAACCTATTTCATTGTTTCATTATTTACTTCAGTTCGGGATAAGAAAGTGTCGTAAAAAGTTGGTAATCTGAGATATTTTTTGTACCTTTATATCTGAAATCCAATCACTTATAAAGTTAAGCAAAAGGATATTCTCATGATTGCCGACCACAAAATTACAGAAATTTTCTGTGCCGTGGATGAATCTTGCAAAGAATTTGATAAGCAGATAGACACAAAGTTCTATCTTGAAAGTTAACTTCCATCTTGAAAGTTTGGTAATAGGTGCTGTTAAGGTCAGAAAAGACAGGCAACACTGTCAAGTGTAACGCACGACCTGGCAAAAACAAACTTTTCTTCTTTTTTCTTTTGTAATTCTATTATTCTTGTTACTTTTGTAGCAGAAACGAGCAGATTGTAATGATCTGTCTCAACGACATTAATGGAAAATGAAGCGTTGTGCTTCTATCTTGTACTTAGAAATCTGGTAAATTTCAAACGAAAACAAGATGGAGTGGTGACGGTTTCACGCTTGTAGAGCGTGGGCTTGTTGTATCTATGTCTTTTTTCGTGGGTTTACCAGAACCTCTAAGTAGGGATGTGGGGGCATACAGTTCACGCTTTTCTCGTTATGTCGCATGTTAACTCATCTTATTAGAGCTGTAAGGTGGTTTTTGTTGGAAAACAATAATAACTTAAAACCTATAAGAAAATGAAAACACGATTACTATTTTTATTGATTGCAGTTATGGGCTTGTTACAGAACATGACTGCTTATGTAGAGAGTGGTGCTGTGAAAGCTCCTGCTAATACTTGGGCATCTTCTTACACATGGACTGTAGTATCAACACACATATTTGGTGGTACTGAACAGGACTGGGGAAATACCGAAAACGACATGACTCTTGTCACGGATGAGTCTTCGTCCGATGTTGACCACTATGTATTGGTAAAGGAGGACATAAAGTTAGAAGTGGATGTTGATTATTGGTTTGGAATAGCTGCCAATCATACTTACACAGTAACCTTCTGGGATCATTTCAGCATTAATGAGAACGGAATATATACTGTGAAATTCCACGCTCGCTTTGTTGGAGAAGGAGACACTGAACTATGGGTAGAAACAGTAAAAACGGGTGATTACACACCTGAGCATACATGGAGCGTGTCCGCTTCATCGGCAGTTTTAGGTGAAACGGATAACGACATGACACTTCTTGAGGAAGAATCATCTGCAGATGTAAAGCATTATGTTTTAGTCAAAGAAGGTGCCAAGTTGGAACCTCCGATTAACTATTGGTATCGAATAGTAGCTGATCATTCAGGGATGTTAGCATATCCATCTGGGGGAAGAGCAAAGTTTAATGTCGATGAATATGGAATATACACCGTTACATTCCATGCATGTTTCAGTTCCGAGCAAACGGAACCAACTATATGGGTGGAGACAGTAAAAACCGGTTTCTACTACCCCGACGAAAAGACCTGGACTATAGTTGGAAGTGACATATTACTGGGCTCTTTTTGGGATTTGACGGATACTACAAATGATATGGAGAAAAATAGCGAAGGAATATTCCAGTTGGACAAGAGGAATATAACGCTGAATGGAAACTACGGCTACGAATACAAGGTTGTAGCCAATCATTCTTGGAATGATGAGAATTATGGAAAGGATGGCGTCTCTGATGGAGAAAATGCAGTTCTGGTTGTTCCAGAAGATGGCACATATGATGTGCGTTTCACATTCAATCCTTTTACCAAAGAATTAAAGGATTATTATGTATTATCATCAGATGTCTCTGAAGAGGAAGGAGTATTTACATCGACTACGGCAGAAGGTGTGGAAATGAGATTCAGAAAGATTAGCGAGTCAGAAGTTGAAGTGTATGGCTCTATAGATCCAATTACAAAAGAATATGTTCCAGCCATTGATAAGTGGTATTACAATTATGAAAACACTATAACTGTCCCTGAGGAGATTGACGGATATCACATAACAAGGATTGGCGACTATGCGTTTGCCGAGTGTTTTTATATACAGGAAATAATTATTCCTAACAGCATAAAGTCTATTGGCAGAAAAGCATTATATGCAGGAAGTAATTTGACATCATATAATATTCCTGCAAGCGTTGTTAGCATTGCAGATGATGCCTTAAACAGTAAAGCAACTTCTATTGTCGTGGCAGAAGGGAATCCTGTATATGATTCTCGCGAAGGCTGTAATGCGGTAATTGAGACATCGTCGAATAAATTATTGGCAGGATGTAAGAATACAATTATTCCTAATGGCGTAGTAGCTATAGGCGATTACTCTTTTCAGGGCTGTGGCGATTTGAAAAACTTAGCCATGCCGGAAAGTGTAACAACCATCGGTAATAGTGCTTTTATGAATTGTAGTGCACTTACTGCTATTGACATCCCTAATGTAGTTAGCATCGGTAATAGTGCTTTTCAGGAATGTAGTGCACTTACTGCTATTGACATCCCTAATGTAGTTAGCATCGGAGAAAAAGCTTTTTGGAGTTGTAAGAGGTTAACCTCTGTAGAAATACCCAATACAACAACCTCCATTGGAAGTTGGAGCTTTGATAATTGTATTTAGAGACCTCTAAACTACCATGAATAACTAAAACTAATCAGACTTAAATCATTGTATTACAGTCACTTTTAGATTTTAACACTTCGGAGGCTGTTTTTGGTTGCTTCGGAAATTCCCTATAAATTTGCAACGTATTTCTACCGCAGGGAATTTACGAGGCTTTATTTTTGCCACATCGTGGAGAGAGTTGACAAGGGTTGCTGACAGGTTACAACAGTTGACAGAGTCCTGAACTCTTTTTGAGTAAAGCAACATTGTGGCGAAAGTTGACAGAGGGTGTCGAGAGTTAACTTGTGATTACTTGCGGAGAGGCACAACAAAAGGAATGTTGAACCCATAAATATCGCAAGTATGCCAAAGACCAGAAAATGTGCTTATTGTGGCAAAGTTTTCACCACAAACAACGGAATGCAGAAGTACTGCTCAGAAGAATGTGCCGAGCAAGCGAAGGAAACTAAGAAAAAGATACAAAGGGATTTCCTTCGAGCTGTCGAGCCGGTGATGGAACTCCAGCAACAGGAGTATTTGACTTTTTCCAAAGCAGCTATCCTTTTAGGCTGTACCCGTCAATATGTCTATAAACTCGTAGAACAAGGGAAGTTGCCTGCCTCACGGTTGAGCAGCCGAATGGCTCTTGTCCGCAGGAGTGACATCGAGAAGATGTTTGCGGCCAATCCTTATAATCGTGTCCTGCCATGTACTAAGCCCAAGAAGTCTGTTTCCAAGAAAATAAAGAATTCTGCAAAGGACAAGGCAAAGAAGGAACGTGCAACCGATGAAGTACTTGAATACTACTCTGGCGAGGAGGTAAAGCAGATTTATAAGGTCAAGCAGTCTTGGCTCTATGCATCAGCGAAGCGTCACCAGATTCCAATGTGCCGTATCGCAGGACGGAACTATTACAGCAAGAAACACATTGATGAAGTATTCGGCACTACCATAGACACTGATGCCATCGTCGATTGGCTGTCACCACAGGAAGTGGCAGACCGTTACGGTATTAACCTAACGGCAGTCCGTTCCTATGCGCATCGCCACAAGATACCCAATAAACGTGAGTACGGACACACCTACTACTCTCAAAGTCACTTTGATGAACTTCGTCGTACCGACCTCCTTTCTGATGAGAACTATTATACAGTGGAGCAAGTGCAGCAGCTCTACGGACTGACCAAAGCCAATATCTGCCACATCGTCAAGGTAAAGCACATTGAAAAGACAAAGGTAGGACGGCTTAACCTCCTACTCCGTTCCGATGTGGAGAGAGTGATGGAAGAACGGAAATCCTTGGGAATGATGCCCGCTGGATACTAAATTCTACCATACTGACAGATTATTCGGTGATTATTGGAAATAATCGGAGTCAGCACCGCATCATTGAGTTCCTTTGCACCCGTGGAGAAACGCTCCACCATGATTACTAACATTTAAAAGATATAAGTATGAGTAACATCTGCAAGACCGTGACCCTCCGCACACGGAAAATCAAAGGCGGGGAACAGCTTTCCTTCTATCTCGACTACTACCCTGGCTATCGGGACGAATCCACCATGAAGGTCATGCGCCATGAATCGCTCGGTATCTACATCTATGCCAAGCCGAAGTCACAACGGGAGAAAGACTACAACGACCGTATGCGCGAGAAGGCAGAAGCCCTCCGTTGCCGTCGCTATGAGTCCATCGTCAATGAGAGGTACGACTTCTTTGATCGTGATAAGATGAAGGGCGACTTTCTTGCCTACTTCAAGCAGAAAGCAGACAAGAAGAACTGCAAGTGGCAGCACGTCTATAAGCACTTCGCACGTTTCTGTAACTGCAAGTGCCGTTTCGATGAAATCAACGTTGACCTATGCAACAAGTTCCGTGAGTATCTTCTGACCGCTCCGCAGACCATCCACACAGAACATAAACTTCACATCAATAGTGTAGCTGGCTACTGGTCAACCTTCCGTGCCGTACTTCATACCGCCTACAGAGAACACAAGATTATGGAGAATCCCAACGGGTTCTTGGAGCGTATAGACACCATCCCCACAGAGAAAGAGCATCTGTCAAAGGATGAACTTGTCAGGTTGGCGAACACCCCATGCCAATATCCCGTCTTAAAAACCGCTTTTCTCTTTGCTTGTCTTACTGGACTAAGAAAGAGTGACATCAAGCAACTCACATGGGAGAACATACAACCATACGGCGATGGAGGTATGTATGTTACCCTTCGTATGCAGAAGACCAAGGAACTTGTAAACAATCCCATCAGTGACGAGGCTCTGGAACTGATTGGTAAGCGGGGAACAGGCACCGTCTTCGTCGGCTTTGCAGACAAGATGACACAGGCACCTTTGAAGAACTGGCTGAAAGCCGCTGGCATCACCAAGAAAATCTCATTCCATTGCAGCCGACACACATTTGGCTCTCTTCAGGTGGATGCTGGTACAAGCGTCTATACCGTTCAGCACATATTAGGGCACAAGAACGTTTCGACCACACAGATCTATGCGAACATGGCTGACGAGAGCAAGCGCGAGTCGGTCAACCGCATCACGCTCAAACCGATGAAGACGGTGCAACTAAAGGTCGTAGGGCAATAACGACTTTCATCTTGTTCTATCGGACACCTATAATATATATGTATCATCTTTGGGGAGGGGCGTTGCTTCTCCCTTTTTTCTTTCCCTTTCGTCATGTCCATCAATATTTTATAGTATGATTATTGGTTCTTTTATCATACTCGATAGGACCAATTTCTAAACTAATGTAAAAACGGAGGGGATTTTTCGGAAGATTTTGAGCAGTCGGGAATAATTGGAGTACTTTTGTATCGGAAATCGCATAGCCGAGTTCTGACAGATACCGACAATTCCGAAATGTACAAATCAATAAAATAAAAGGAACAAGAAAGATGAACAGCGTAAAATGCAAGACAGAAAACATGGCGGTTAGAGACTACTGCCTTGTGTGGGGATGCCCAGGGTTGATCATCCTCACCATCTCCCTCTTCGTGTCATTGAAGGTGGGTAACGACTTTGGGCAAGACAACTTTGCCAAGTTCGTAACTTTTGTTATATCCAGTGGCTTGCTGGGGACGGTCTATTATTTGTTCCAATCCGTATTGGCAGAGGTGCCACTTAGATTGCAGAACAGACAACGCGAAGGATCCACGTTTCTGACTGACCAGGAAGCAGAAACAGAAGTTTCAACTAGCAACGATATTATAGAGCAAGTTCAAGAATGCTTGGCAGAAATGCCTCCTCAAATCGAATCTGCACAAGAACCTTTGTCAGAGGAACTGGAAGAACCGAGTGTAGAGATTTCCGATTCAGCAGAACCGGCAAAGGAGGTTGCCGATACGATAGAGACGAGTTCAGAGCAGCCCGACCTATATGCTCAACGCTGCAAGGAATATCAACGTGAGCAGGAACAAAGGCGACAGAATACCATCAATGCCATCATGGAATATGTAACCCATACCATGTCCCCATATATCTATGATAATGAGGAATTGGAAAAACTCTGTGATGCAATCAGAAAGTGGGCCGATGACTGGCAGCATACACCTGTCCCCATCAGGTTGAAGTCCACGCTTACCACCCTTGACCTACGGCACTTTGTCTGGAATATAGCTGAGAGACTGGGCAGCAAGAAAGACTACACGGGCGAAGTACGCGCCATCTTCATTAAGCGTATGTTTCCTGACGTAATGAAAGACATAGAACTTGACAGCATCCGCAACTTCAAGTTTCAGCCAGATACAGGAAATATCGTGATAGACGAGCCGGACAAGGGTGACTATCACTTCCATTTTGAGTAGTTTGTATGTTTAAAAATCAGCGAAATTCAAAAATATTTTCTCGTTTTCGCTGATTTTTAAGCAAGATAGCATGATTATGGATTGTAAATCTCATGCCCATTCTTTTTATTCTCAACACCCTATAGTTTGACCCCTTTTCATATACGGCCATATTGCCACGAAGCTTCGCGGTACTTCCTGTAGTCAGTCACAGACAGCCCCCTACTTGCGAATTCCATTGTGTAATCTGCTGAGCAGCTGTTGTTTCTCTACCTTGCCCTAAGGAATACGGTGTGATGCAGTCTAGCTTCGTCTCTGCGCGTAAAGCATTGATGAGAGAAGTGAGTGTAGAAATATCCATAACTTTGAGTTTTGGACAAAGGAACGGTCAAGAAATGAGGGGTGAAAAGACTGTTTAACATAGCTCCTAGATAAAAAAAGGTAGAAATTTCGTACCTTTGCAAAACTTATGAGAAGAAAAGATTTTACAACAGCTCCAATCTCTATTGAAACATGTTATGCCGAAGGACTTCCCCAAACGTATATGCCTGTTCTTCTGCATGTTTCTGGAAATAAATTCGTCTATCATAAAGAAATAGATGAATGCACAAATGAAAAAACCGAAGGGTTTTGTGTATGTGATGAATGGCACCATACCCCCGTCCTATTAAATTCTGAAAAACAACGTGCTTTGTTGCATTATTTTTTCAATTGTCATCGGAAAGCAATCAAATATGCAAGAGAAAATGACTGGAAAGGAATTAATTTAGTACAATTGTTCCCTTGTGTAACATATGAATTGTTGCCTCATTCAGTAAATATTATGGATGATGGTAGTAAGGTAACGGGAATACTAGAACTATGGGATGACGAAGAACCAGCATTGTGTATCAGTAAAATAAATGATGATGATACATTAGCTGATTTTTGCAGCAATAAGTTTGAACAGTATGTGATTAGTATTATTAATAAAAGTTTCCTTAACACCTTTATTGATATGATTTCAAAGGATAATAGGGCTCACTTTTTTAGAATACTTATTCCAATTATTAGTTCAAAGTTTGGAGAACGCGAAGAGATAAGACATGTTAATTGTTCTTGGAAAAGGATCTTAAAAATAGCAAGTTATTATAGTAGGTTTGGACTGGTAACTGTATATTGGGATGAAAGTAATCTTCTACTATGGGCAAGTTGTTGTCACAAAAGGTTACCTATTCCATTTACTAGGTTTGATGTTGAACAAGCAAATAGGGAATGGTGTCAAAAGATTTGTGACAACCCATTTTTAGAACATTCATTTCGTGAAGATGATAATTTAAACAAATGGGATTATGAAATACTCCAAAAAGCAAGAAAAATAATGGAAGATGATGATTTGCCAAAATAAAGCGAGGTCTGCTGGCTTCGCTCTATTTTATGGTTTTTGCTAGAATCCTATCATATACAGCCATGCTGCCACTTTAAGTAAGGCTTCAACTTTATCTACCTCTTTTCCTCTTTTGACAATCTCCAGATAGTGGGCGAAAGCTGATGTCATCGCATCGGTTTTCACCCACTATCCGTTTTTGTATCTTCTTTTGTGGGTACCCGATAAGCCTTTCCACAAGTTCTATTTTCTTCTTTCCCCCCTATCACTTTTCCCCTTGTAGTCCATATTTTCCCAATTATTTCATGTTGACATGATTATTCGTGGATTATCGTGAATAATCGGAATCAGCATGGCATCATTGAGTTCCTTTGCAGCCGATTCACCAAAATAGTGATAAGTTATGCAAAACGAGAATTTGACATTCAACGACCTCCCGCAGGTCGTTGCCCAGCTTCGGGATGAGGTGATGGGCATGAGAGCCATGCTGACAAGACAGCAGGTAGAGAGTAGTAAACCAGTAAAGGAGAACCGCCACAAGCCAATGACTGTGGAAGAGGCAATCGAGTACACACACATCCCCAGGGGAACGATGTACATGAAACTGGAGGATGGCACCATCCCGGCCACCAAGCCTGGCAGAAGATGGATCCTGTATCAGGATGAGCTTGACAAGTGGCTGGAGACGAAGCGCAGGAATGTCGTCCCGCTGACAGCGGATGAGGAGAATGCGGCAATCCTCGCTTCGCACAAGCGTAAGCCAAACAAGTCCAGCTGGCAAACTGACCCTATTGTAGAACCTTCAAAAAGTAACGAACATGAAACCATTTGAAAGAATTCCGTTTTTAGCGAACGTGCTCACCGCAGTGTGCAAGCGTCCGTCTGCCGAAGTAGGCAAACTGGTAAAGGCTGTAGTCACCTATGTAACCGAAGGTACAAGAACAGACCTTGATGACCTTCGCTTGCAAGCCTACTATGATTTGCTCCTACAGGACATTGACTCTATGCGAGTAGCGGCAGAAGCGAAAAGCAAGAAATGTAGCGAGAGTGCAAAATGCAGGAGTGCAAGGAATACAAGTTCACCAGCCTTTCCTACGAAGAAAGCGAATGCAGCGAATGTAGCGAACGCAACGACAGCAAAGCCAAAAGCGATTGAAGAAACCGTTGTGTCATCACCTTTCGCTGATGCAGCCAATGTCGTTGAAGTTCCCAAGGATTCCGAGTGTCTTAACGATAGCAAGCATTCACCGGAATCCGACAATGCAACCAGTATTGACGGTTTCAATGCTAGCGATGTCACTTCTTCCTTTGACCGAATGAAAGTCATCTACAAGAAGATTGGTGACAACGAATCGCAAGCCTTTGGCGTATGGCAGCAACTTAGCGAAAGTGAGCGAACGGCAGCATTCGCACATACCCAGCGATTGCAAGGTGACCTAAGTTCACGTTCCTATCTCTACGTCTATCTGCGTGACAAAGAATGGACGAAGGCAACGTCACCTGTCACCCAACAAGGTAGTGCTTCGTAACATCCTTTCAGTCTGAGTAAACCTGAGCGTAGGCGTTCGCCGTGAGGGATTACCGAATAATTCCATAACATAATATGGACTTTTAGATTCGCACGCTCCCTTAAAAAGTCCCATTATGCTCTCCGAGGGTTGGGCCACGTTAGCCACTCTGTGCCTTGACATGTGGCAAAAGCCAGGAACAAAGTGCATCTGTGAGGGAGTGACTCTCTCCCTCAACCCTCCACTCAGGTTCCACCCGAGACCTGATAAACAGTTATACATAAACTTCAAAACTATAGAACAAAATGAGTAAATCAAGAAACAACATTCCTCGTGCCGCCATCCATGTTGGCGCACCGGCAAAGTCTTTTTCAGCTGCGGAAGGCTATGAGCCTGAACGTCGCGGATGGGACGAGAATACCTATCGTCTGAAGAACCAGGACACCAACAACCATTACGACTTCTCACGCAAGCATCTCAACTTTGAGATCAACGGCCAAGGCGAAACCGTTCCTCTCGGTTCCAATCCCGTGCCACTTCATGAGCGTTTGCAGAAACGTTTAGATGAGCTTGGCTTCAAGCCATACATGGACAAGAACAACCCCCTGGGCATCTCCGATAACAGTCCGAACTGCACTGTTGGCATTATTGTCAGTGGTGATCATGATGTGTTGACCCGACTTGCTTTCGGTGACCAAGATGTGGACTTTACCCTGCAAAAGAGTAACGCTGATGTCGTACTGAAACAGGGCATCAAGGACTGGGCATTGGACACCTACCATTGGGCATGTGACCGCTGGGGAGCAGAGAACATCATCGGATTTGATGTTCATCTTGACGAGACCACACCTCACATCCAGATTCAGACCATTCCTGTTGCCAAGACAAAAAGCAGAGGACGTGCATCTGCCAAGTATGTGCATAAGGATGACAAATCGAAGGTACTCTCACATAAGGAGTGGAAGAAACTACCTGAAGAAATCCGCTCGAACTTCGTAAGAACTGAAGACGAACGGAGGGAAAAGGAATGTGTATCTTATGCCCGTGTATGGGGCGAGGACAAATATGCCGTAGGAAACACCTATAAACAGATGCATACTGACTACTACAATGAGGTGGGACACAAGTATGGTCTGGAGCGTGGTGACGACATCGCCATGCTGCCAGGTGAGGAACGGCGTGAGCGTGTCCACAAGAGCAAGGCTATATTGGAGGCTGAACGCCAGGCTAAGGATGCCATTGCCAAGAACCAGTTGGAGAATGAACGTCTAGAAGGTCAGAAGGAGAAGATGACGGGCGAAGTGCAGGACATGAAGAAGCAAAAGGAAAGCCTGGAAGAGCAGAATGACAGGTTAGAGGGTGAGATACAAAACAAGGAGCACCATAAGGAAAAACTGGAAGGCAACATATCCCGACTGGAAGATTATGCTGCGGCATTGGACATCAAGGAGGAAGACCTCATTGTGCCGACCTTAAAGACAGACCCACTTGTAAAGAATGCTTGGGATGCCATAAAAACCGAACTTGAAAAGCCAATTCCTACATTCGGACATAAAGAATGGAAAGAAGAACGCAGACAGGCAATTAAAACCATCCTTACAGAATTGCAGACTGCTCTTATGGAAGCCAAGAAGGCACACAATGAAGATATACGGAAAATGGGTAAGTCGCTTTATCATAAAGCTATGCAGAATGCAAGTGCCATCATAGAACAAAACAAACAACTGCTAAAGGAGAACGGTCAATTGACTGAGGAAAACGATGTTCTCAGAAAGCGGATTTCCTTAATGGATGAGAATGCCATCACCCGACTTCGGGACAAGAAGGATGCAGAAATCAAAGAGCTACAGGAGCGACTTGGCAAAGCTGAGTCCGAGGCCGTCCGTTCAGGCAACAAGGCATATAGCGAGCATCAGCGGGCCGAGAATGCAGAGAACCAAGTCCTGGAAATGCTGGGCATCCCAGAAATCAAGGAAATCTGGGAGAACATTCAGCAGAACAAAAAAGCCTTCTTGAAGCAGATTGACAAATGGATAGAAGATGGTGTTGCTGCCATCAGGGATTATGCAGATGGCAAAGACAACGACTTCCAGCCAAAGCAGGGTAACGCTGTTGCATGGGGTATCATTGCTGAAGCATTCAGGTATGGCCTTGACCCAACTGACGAAAAGCAACGCAGGATGGCTGCCGCCTATCTATTAGAGAGGGTGACATGGAATGGTATGTCCGAGTTCAAAA
>FLNY01001733.1_pt1 | contig 69865 bp, 61 predicted proteins | sample 1140381 | NCBI WGS metagenome assembly FLNY01 (sample SAMEA3878172, study PRJEB12797) | bioreactor metagenome | biome: Moose rumen | place: Sweden | collected 2011-10
TGAAAAAATTTACTATAGTTGCGGGAGTTAATGGCGCAGGTAAATCTACGTTATATCAGCTTGATCCGGATCTTAAATCTGAAAACAGAGTAAATGCGGATGAGATACTTAAGGAATCCGGAGGAGATTGGAAAAGTCTGGCTGATATTTTTAAAGCTGGGAAACGAGCAGTTTCGCTTCTTAACTCATATATTGAAAAGGGAGTAAGCTTTAACCAAGAAACTACATTGTGTGGTAATTCGGTGATTAGAAATATTACAAGGGCAAAAGAGAATGGCTATTTAATTGAAATGCATTATATTGGATTAGATAGTGTTGAAATTGCAAAAGAGCGTGTTGCAAAAAGAGTATCACAAGGTGGACATGGAGTAGCTGAGGCAGATATCGAAAGAAGATATATCGCTTCATTAGAAGCTTTTTGGAGAGTCCTTCCTCTTTGTAATCTTGTTGCGGTATATGATAACACATAAGATTTTAGAAGATTTGCAATTTACAAAGATGGTAGTCTTGTGAGATTGTCACACAAAGTTCCTGGATGGTTTGTCAGAAAAGATTAGTAAAGTTGCCACCAGACGCATACAGTAGCCCTAAGTTTTCAAAGCTGAGGTTTTTGTTTAAATAAGCCAGAATAAAATTTCAGTTGGGGGAAATTGAATAATAAAAAAGTTGTTGACATGTAATGAACGTAATGCTAAGATTACTTCAACACAATAAAGTATTAAACCGATGAGGGAGAAGAGTACCTTATCGTGATGCCTTGTAGAGAGCCGCGATGGTGGGATGCGGTAGGATAGCGGTATGGGAATGGACTCCTGAGGGCGTGAGGAAATGACAGCAGTCAGAGTATTGCACGACGTGGGACATACGTTAGTTGTCAGGGATATGTTAGTATCCTGCTAAGAGCATGGGTTTGCCCTATGAATCAAGGTGGCACCGCGGAATTGATTTTTCGTCCTTGATAGAGACTATTTACAGTTTCTATCAAGGATTTTTTATTTGATAGAAACAACAATTTAAGGAGGAGACAAAAATGATTAAAGAAGCTATTGAAAAAATTGTAAACAAGGGTGATCTTACCTATGATGAGGCTTATGCCGTAATGAACGAGATAATGAATGGTGAAAGTACACCTACTCAAAATGCGGCTTTTCTTTCAGCACTATCTACTAAGAGCGCCAAGGCTGAGACTACTGATGAGATTGCAGGATGCGCTACAGCTATGAGAGAGCATGCGGTAAAAGTCGAGACAGGTATGGAAGTATTTGATATAGTCGGAACCGGTGGCGACAATGCCCATAGTTTTAATATATCCACTACATCAGCGCTTGTGGCAGCTGCAGCCGGAATGAAGGTGGCAAAGCATGGCAACAGAGCAGCTTCTTCTCTCTGCGGTACAGCTGATTGTTTGGAAGCTTTGGGAGTTAATCTTAATCAGGAGCCGGAAAAATGTATAGAGCTATTGGATAAAGTGGGAATGTGTTTCTTTTTTGCTCAGAAGTATCATACATCTATGAAATATGTAGGAGCTATTAGAAAAGAACTTGGATTTAGAACAGTATTTAATATCTTGGGACCACTTACTAATCCTGCAGTACCTAGCATGCAATTGCTGGGTGTCTATGATGAGTACCTGGTAGAGCCTTTGGCACAGGTACTTGTGAGCCTTGGAGTAAAGCGCGGCATGGTTGTATATGGTATGGACAAATTAGATGAGATTTCACTCAGTGCACCTACCAAGATTTGTGAAATCAGGGACGGATGGTATAAAACTTACACAATCAATCCTGAGGATTTTGGCTTTGAAAAATGCACTAAGGATGATTTAAAAGGAGGCACACCTGAAGTAAATGCTCAGATTACCAGAGATATTTTAAATGGAGCAAAAGGCCACAAAAGAAATGCTGTTTTATTGAATGCCGGTGCAGCACTTTATATCGGTGGCAAGGCAGATACTTTTAAGGCCGGAGTGAAGTTGGCTGAAGAGATTATCGATTCAAAAAAAGCATTAGAAAGCCTGGAAAAACTTATAGCAGTGAGCAACGAATAAGCCTTAAAGTGGGAGCATATATGAATATACTTGAACAATTAGCTGAACATGCAAAAGAACGTGTCTGTGCAGCAAAAGAAAAATATCCTTTGGAGGAGATTAAAAAAAAGGCATATGACATGCCAAAGGGAGATTATGAGTTTGAAAAAGCTTTGAAAAAAGAAGGCATGAGTTTTATCTGTGAATGCAAAAAAGCGTCTCCTTCAAAGGGGCTTATAGCAGAAGATTTTCCTTATGTCAAAATAGCAAAAGAATATGAAAAAGCCGGAGCAGATTGTATATCAGTCCTCACGGAGCCCAAGTGGTTTTTAGGCTCAGACGAGTATCTGAAGGATATTGCAAATGCGGTAAATATTCCTTGTCTTAGAAAAGATTTTACCGTGGATGAATATATGATTTATGAAGCTAAAATCCTTGGTGCAAAGGCAGTGCTTCTCATATGTGGGATTCTTTCGGCGGATAAGATAACAGAGTATATTCGTATATGCGATAGTCTTGGTATCAGTGCCTTGGTGGAAGCCCATGACGATAAGGAGATAAGTACAGCGATAAAATGCCAGGCTAGAATAATAGGGGTCAACAACAGAAATCTTAAGGATTTTTCTGTAGATACTACAAATAGCAGAAAGCTACGCAGCCTGATTCCTGAAGATGTCATATTTGTTTCGGAAAGCGGTATTAAAAATAGTGATGATATAAAAGCTTTGGCTGAGGCAAATGTGGACGCTGTTTTAGTTGGGGAGACCCTTATGAAGGCAGAGGATAAAACTAAAAAGCTGGCTGAACTAAAGGGTGAATTATGACAGTTATAAAGCTTTGTGGGATGATGGAAAAAAAGGATATAGAAGCGGCTAACAGGGAGCTGCCTGAATATATTGGTTTTATTTTCTGGGAAAAGAGCCACCGCAATCTGACAGAAGAAAAAGCAAAACAGCTAAAAGACTTGTTGGATAAAAGAATCAAGGCTGTAGGAGTTTTCGTAGATGCGCAGGTAGATTTTATAATCCGCTTATACGATAACGGAGTGATAGATTTGGCACAGCTTCATGGCAATGAAGATGAGGCGTATATTGCTAAAATAAAAAGTGCGGGGATACCTGTTATAAAAGCATATAAGGTAGAAAATAAAGAAAGTCTCATAAGAGCGGAGCGTTCGAGTGCAGATTATATTTTACTTGATGCCGGCAAGGGAGAAGGACAGACTTTTAATTGGCAGCTTTTGAAGGATTTTAAGAGAGAATATTTTTTAGCGGGAGGTCTTGATCCTAAAAATGTAAAGCAGGCAATAGATTTATTAAAGCCATATGGGGTGGATGTCAGTTCGGGAATAGAAACCAATAAGAAAAAGGATACATCTAAGATGCATCAGTTTGTTACAAATGCGAGAGAGGATATGAAAGATGTCAAATAGTAAAGGAAGATTTGGAGTACATGGTGGTCAATATATACCGGAGACTCTGATGAATGCTGTGATAGAACTGGAAGATGCTTATAATCACTATAAGGACGATAAAGAGTTTAACAGGGAACTTACTGATTTATTAAATAATTATGCTGGAAGACCCAGTCTGCTATATTATGCAAAGAAGATGACAGAGGATCTGGGCGGAGCAAAGATATATCTCAAGAGAGAGGATTTGAATCATACAGGTTCTCACAAGATTAATAACGTCTTAGGACAGGCACTTCTTGCAAAAAAGATGGGAAAGACCAGGTTGATAGCCGAGACCGGAGCGGGACAGCATGGGGTTGCAACAGCCACTGCTGCTGCACTTCTTGGTATGGAATGTGTTGTATTTATGGGCAAGGAGGACACTGAAAGACAAGCTTTAAATGTATATCGTATGAGATTACTTGGCTCGGAAGTAATTCCTGTGACTACAGGTACTGCTACACTAAAAGATGCAGTGTCGGAAGCTATGAGGGAATGGACTTCAAGGATTGACGACACACATTATTGTCTTGGCTCAGTTATGGGGCCTCATCCATTCCCCACTATCGTAAGAGATTTTCAAGCTATTATTTCAAGAGAGAGTCGCGCTCAGATACTTGAAAAGGAAGGTAGACTGCCGGATGCAGTCATAGCCTGTGTAGGTGGAGGAAGCAATGCTATCGGCAGCTTCTATCACTATATCAATGATGAAGGTGTAAAATTGATAGGTTGTGAAGCAGCCGGCAGAGGCATTGATACATTTGAGACAGCAGCCACGGTAAACACTGGAAAAATCGGTATTTTCCACGGTATGAAGTCATATTTTTGCCAGGATGAATATGGGCAGATTGCACCGGTGTATTCTATCTCAGCAGGGCTGGATTATCCCGGGGTAGGTCCGGAGCATGCACACCTTCACGACATAGGAAGAGCTGAGTATGTGCCGGTGACAGATGATGAGGCGGTAGATGCCTTCGAATACATAGCAAAGACAGAAGGTATAATCGCGGCTATAGAATCAAGTCATGCTATCGCATATGCGAAGAAACTGGCACCTACAATGAATAAGGACCAAATCATCATTGTTACAGTGTCAGGTAGAGGCGACAAGGATTGTGCCGCTATTGCCCGCTATAGAGGGGAGGATATTCATGAGTAGAATAGCAGAAGCATTTACAGATAACAAAGCATTTATTCCGTTCATCACTTGTGGTGACCCGGATCTAGATACTACAAAGAAAATCATTAGAGAGTTGGAAAAAAACGGAGCTGATTTAATAGAGCTTGGCATACCATTTTCAGATCCCACAGCAGAAGGGCCTGTTATACAAGGTGCCAATATCAGAGCTCTAAAAAACAAAATAACTACAGATGATGTGTTTGCGATGGTGGATGAGATAAGAGCCGATGTTAAAGTACCTATGGTTTTTATGACTTATGCAAACGTGGTGTACTCCTATGGAATAGAAAAGTTTTTAAGCAGATGTAACGAGGTAGGGATAAACGGTATTATTCTTCCTGATGTACCTTATGAAGAAAAGACAGAGTTTACTGATGTTTGCGAAAAATATGATATTGATTTTATCTCGATGATTGCTCCTACTTCAGAGGACAGAATAGATATGATAGCTTCAGAGGCAAAGGGATTTATCTATATCGTATCCAGCCTCGGCGTGACAGGCACCAGGACTCAGTTAAATGGCAATATAAAAAATCTGGTGGACAGGGTAAGAAAGAATACGGATGTGCCATGTGCTGTGGGATTTGGCATATCGACACCGGAGCAGGCCAGGGAGATGGCAAATATCTCAGATGGTGCTATTGTAGGATCTGCGATAGTGAGAGTGGTGGAAAAATATGGTACAGATGCACCGGGGCATGTAGGGGAATTCGTAAAATCCATGAAAGAGGCATATTATGTATCCTAGTGTAGAAGAAGTAATACGTCTTTCGCAGACCGAAAAATACAATAGAATACCTGTGATGATGGAGATTCTTTCTGACAGCTATACTCCTATTGAGGTGGTACGTATCTTAAAAAAAGCATCTCATCAGTGCTATCTGCTAGAAAGCGCCAGTCAGAGTGAGACATGGGGGCGTTATTCTTTTTTAGGTTTTAATCCTAAGCTGGAAGTGACCTGCCAAAATGGCAAACTGTTTATTAAATCCAATGAAGGTGGCAACAAAGTCCTGATAGAAGAAAAGGATGTAGCTCATCCGGGAGATACTATTCGTGAGATTATATCAAAACATAAGAGCCCTACATTGGCTGGATTTCCTACATTTTCAGGTGGTTTAGTGGGATATTTTTCCTATGACTACATCAAATACAGCGAACCAAAACTGGTACTTGAAGACCATGGCGAAGAGGACTTCAAAGACATGGATTTGATGCTGTTTAATGATGTGATTGCCTTTGATAATTTTAAACAGAAAATTTATCTGATTACAGGCATAGATGTTTCTGGTAAAACAAACGGATATGGCGGTTTTGAGGAAATATGCGAGGCTGTTACCGGTCTGTATAAAGAAGCTGAGAAAAAACTCATTGAGATAAAAAACCTATTGAAAAAGGGTGAAAAAGAGGAGTTTGAGCCGATTAAACTTACGACAGAAGTAACACCTAAGTTTTCAGTGGAAGAGTATGGCAAGATGGTAGAACAGGCGAAGCACTATATAAAAGAGGGAGATATTTTTCAGGTGGTATTGTCAAATCCTCTTAGTGCAAAAGCAAAAGGCAGTCTGTTTGATACATATAGGGTACTTAGAGCATCTAATCCATCCCCCTACATGTTTTATTTTGCAAGCGACGATATAGAGATTGCCGGAGCATCTCCCGAGACTTTAGTCAAGGTGGAGCAGAAAAAAGTCAGTACTTTTCCGCTGGCAGGCACTAGACCAAGGGGGACTACAAAAGAAGAAGATGAAGCTCTCGAAAAAGAGCTGCTTGCCGATGAGAAAGAACGGGCAGAGCATAATATGCTTGTGGATTTGGGACGTAATGATATAGGCAAAATCAGTAAGCTAGGCTCTGTTTATGTGGAAAAATATATGGATATCGAGAGATATTCACATGTGATGCATATAGGTTCGACAGTTGTGGGGGAGTTGGCTGAGGACAAAGATGTAATAGATGCAGTGGATGCTATTTTGCCGGCAGGCACATTATCGGGTGCTCCCAAATTTCGAGCATGTCAGATTATCGAAGAGCTGGAGCAAAGCAAGAGAGGTATCTATGGTGGAGCTCTGGGATATATAGACTTTTCCGGGAACCTGGATGTGTGCATTGCTATTCGTTTGGTATATAAAAAGAATGATAGCATCTGTGTGCGTTCGGGGGCAGGTATAGTATATGATTCAGTGCCTAGGAAAGAAGCAGTGGAATGTATCAATAAGGCTAAAGCAGTAGTGAATGCCCTAAAAGAGGCTGAGGGAGGATTGGAATGATTTTGCTAATAGACAATTATGACAGTTTTTCCTACAATCTTTTTCAGCTAGTAGGAGAACTTGTACCGGATATAAAGGTGGTGCGCAACGATGAACTTCGTATATGCGATATAGAAGAGATGAAGCCATCACATATCATTATTTCACCGGGACCGGGAAGGCCTGCTGATGCCGGTGTCTGCGAGGATGTGATCAGATATTTTGCCGGAAGGATACCTATCCTTGGAGTGTGCCTGGGACATCAGGCTATCTGTGAAGCTTTTGGTGCTACTATTACCTATGCAAAAGAACTAATGCACGGCAAACAGTCTCTGGTACAGGTGGACAATAATTGCCTGATTTTTTCCGGACTTCCCGGTACACTTAAAGTGGCAAGATATCATTCTTTGGCGGCAGATAAAGACAGTATGCCGGAGGAATTGCAGGTGGTAGCCACTTCAGATGACGGAGAGATTATGGCAATAAAACATAGGGATTATGACATATACGGCCTTCAGTTTCATCCCGAATCTATTATGACGCCGGATGGCAAAGAGATGATAAAAAATTTCATTTCCATTGTGGCATAGCTATTGACACAGTTATAGTACTGTTTTACAATCGTATTCAATTGAATAGCAATCTTCAGGGCAGGGTGCGATTCCCTACCGGTGGTACAGCCCACGAGCCGCGAGGCATGATTCGGTGCGATTCCGAAGCCGACAGTATAGTCTGGATGGAAGAAGATGATAGTTATTATTTTAGATTTTTGTGCTCTGAGATTTTTATCTCAGAGCTTTTTACTTTATTTGAAAACTGTTCTGTAATCTTTACAAAGTAAAAAGCTTAGTTTGCAAGCACAACTATGTTAATGATTATTTACAGATAACTGCCCTGAATATAAGTATTCAGGGCTTTTTCTTTTTGAAAAAACTATGTAAGTATGAAATCGGAGGTGATGTTTTGGAAGATGAGTATTATATGAGGCGGGCCATAGAGCTTGCAAAAAAAGGAGCGGGATTTGTTAATCCTAATCCTATGGTGGGAGCAGTTATAGTAAAGGAAGGTGAGATTATTGGTGAGGGCTTTCATGAAAAATATGGCACCTTGCATGCGGAGCGTAACGCGTTGAAGAATTGTATGGTTTCACCTGAGGGCGCAACACTTTATGTGACCTTAGAACCTTGCTGCCACTATGGAAAGACTCCACCCTGCACCGAAGCGATTATTGAAAGCGGTATAAAGAAAGTGTATGTGGGCGCTTATGACATCAATCCATTGGTTGCAGGAAAAGGTGTACAGATCCTTAGAGAACACAACATTGTGGTGGTAGTAGGACTTTTAGAAAATGAATGTAAAAGATTGAACAAGGTATTCAACAAATACATGACTACTAAGAGGCCTTATGTGCAGATGAAATATGCGATGACAGCCGATGGGAAAATTGCCACTTCAAGAGGCGAGTCACAATGGATTACTTCAGAGGCATCAAGAAAAAAAGTTCATGATATGCGAAATGCCTTGAGTGGGATAATGGTTGGTATTAATACTGTTTTATCAGATGACCCTGTGCTTAATTGTAGACGAGAGATTCCATCTAAAAATCCTGTTAGAATCATTTGCGATACGTATTTACGGATTCCTATGGATTCTAAAATAGTAAAAACTGCAAATGAAATACCTACAATAATCGCGACTGCTTCTGATGATGTGGGTAAAGCAGATGCACTGAAAAACGAAGGATGCAAAGTAATTAAGATAAAGAGAAAAAGTGAAGGAATAGATCTAAATGAACTCATGAAAGCACTGGGAGAGATGCAGGTAGATAGTATTTTATTAGAGGGTGGTGCCACATTAAATTATAGCGCTATAGAAAGTGGCATAGTGGATGAAATAGATATTTTTATGGCTCCTAAGATTTTTGGCGGAAGGGGCAAGGGACCCATCGAGGGTAATGGGATATCGGATATTTCAGATGCAATAAAAATCAGGCCGGTTTCCTATGAAAAAATTGATGAGGATCTTTATATAGAAAACGAGGTGATTTACTGATGTTTACCGGAATCATAGAAGAAGTTGGTAAGGTGGAAGCTGTAAGTCATGGAGCACAAAAAAGTAAAATTATAATAAGGGCAAAGAAAGTATTGTCAGATGTGAAAATGGGAGACAGTATCTCTGTAAATGGTGTTTGCCTGACCGTAGTTCATTTTGATAAGAATATTTTTGAAGCTGATGTAATGAATGAGACTTTTCTAAGGTCTAATCTCGGTGGTCTGAAAAGAAATGATGGGGTAAACCTGGAGAGAGCGATGAGTGCTGATGACAGATTTGGAGGGCATATAGTATCCGGCCATATAGACGGCATCGGGGTTGTAAAGAATATCAAAAAAGATGGTAATGCAGTCTGGTTTGAGATTGCTACATCAGAAGATATATTGGCTCTTATTGTGGATAAGGGAAGCATAGCCATAGATGGAATCAGTCTGACTGTGGCGGCGCTTACAAAAGATACTTTTAAGGTATCAGTAATCCCGCATACTTTAGGGGAGACGATTCTTTTTCATCGTAAAGTCGGTGATAAAGTAAATCTTGAAAATGATGTTATAGGAAAGTATATAAAAAGGTTTCTAGGTAAGCAGGAATATGAATCTTCAGGAGATAGCGGACTTACCAGGGAAAAACTGCTAAGCAGTGGATTTTAAAAAATAAAATATGGAGGATATTGATGGAAAAGAAATTAATAGAACAGGCGTTAAATGATTTGAAAGAGGGAAAGATTATTATTGTATCTGATGATGAAGCCAGGGAAAATGAAGGGGATTTTATCTGCGCGGCGGAGTTTGCCACCGGGGAAAATGTTAATTTTATGGCATCTATTGGTAAAGGACTTATATGTATGCCGACGAGTTGCAGTCTGGCTCAAAGATTAAAGCTTGCTCCTATGGTAGAGGTAAATACTGACAATCATGAAACCGCATTTACGGTATCAATCGATCATGTGGATACCACGACAGGGATTTCTGCCGAGGATAGAGGCCTTACCGCCAGAAAATGTGTAGATGATGAATCGACACCCTATGATTTTAGACGACCGGGGCATATGTTCCCTTTGGTTGCAAGAGAAGGTGGAGTTATTACTCGAGCAGGGCATACGGAAGCTACGGTGGATCTGATGAGGCTGGCAGGTCTTAAGGAGTGTGGGCTTTGCTGCGAAATCATGTCTGAAGATGGAACAATGATGCGAGGTGATGAACTGAGAAAACTGGCAGAAAAATACAATCTTACATACATCACGATAGCGGATTTGGTGGAGTACAGAAAAGTCTATGATAATCTCGTGGAGTGTGTATCTATCACCAAGATGCCTACAAAATATGGAGAGTTTATGGCACATTGTTATGTCAATAAGATAGATGGCAAGCATCATGTGGCGTTGGTAATGGGGGATATTTTAGACGATGAAGATATCCTTTGCAGAGTACATTCGGAGTGTCTTACAGGAGACGTATTTGGTTCCATGCGGTGTGACTGTGGTCAACAGTTCAATCGTGCTATGGAGATGATAGCTGAGCATGGCAGAGGAATACTTTTGTATATGAGACAGGAGGGCAGAGGGATAGGCCTAGTAAATAAGCTTAAGGCCTACAAGCTCCAGGATGAAGGAATGGATACTTTGGATGCCAATATAGCCCTTGGGTTTGATGGAGATATGCGAGAATATTATACAGGTGCCCAGATACTGAAAGATATGGGGGTTCACTCACTGCAACTTATGACCAACAATCCTGATAAAGTATATCAGCTAAAGGATTATGGAATTAAGATAGCAAAAAGAGTGCCTATAGAGATACCTGCCAATAAATATGATTTGTTCTATCTTAAGACCAAAAAGAGCAGAATGGGCCATATGCTTGAAGAAGTAATATAGCTTTTGATTTTCCTCAGAAAATCAAGAACCGGACTATACCAAAATTTATCTAAAGGAGAAATAAAAAATGAAAATTTATGAAGGAAATTTAGTATCCAATGATATCAGGGTAGGAATTGTTGTAGCCAGATTTAATGAGTTTATCACATCAAAATTGCTTTCAGGTGCAATCGACGGACTTTTGAGAGAAAATGTAAAGGAAGATGATATTCACGTGGCCTGGGTGCCGGGAGCATTCGAGATACCACTCATAGCAAAGAAGATGGCTGAGAGTAAAAAATATGATGCGGTGATTTGTCTAGGTGCGGTTATCAGGGGAGCTACGTCTCATTATGATTATGTATGTTCAGAGGTTTCAAAGGGTGTCGCACAGGTGGGATTAAGTAGCGATATACCTGTCATGTTTGGAGTATTGACTACTGATACCATCGAACAGGCTGTGGAGCGGGCCGGCACAAAAGCAGGTAACAAAGGATTTGAGTGTGCTCAAGGGGCCATCGAGATGGTAAATCTGATTAGAGAAATTGGCTAAAGATTAATAAACTTTCGAATAAAAGTTGTTTGTCATCTGAGAAACATATGGTAAAATGGTTAAGAATTTTTTTACGTTAGCAAACGAAAGGAGATTTTGATATGAAGAAAAAGACTTTGGCTTTGTTGGTAGCTATAGCTACTATGGCTACTATGGTTGGATGTGGCAGCTCATCAGACAGCACTGCAGACAGCACAGTTACAGCAGATAGTGAGACATCTTCTGAATCAGGAGATAAGGTTTGGCAGATTGCTACAGATACCTCATTCAAGCCATTTGAGTACACAGATGACAATGGTGATTTCGTAGGTATTGATATGGATATCCTTGCTGCAGTGGCAGAGGACCAGGGATTTAATTATGAAGTGCAGGTGCTTGGATGGGACGCTTCCATCGCTGCTTGTCAGGCCGGACAGGCAGATGGCATGATTGCCGGTGCATCTATCACAGACGAGAGAAAAGAATCAGGTTGGATTTTCTCTGACGGATATTATGATGCTAATCAGAGCATGGCAGTAGAAGCTTCTTCTGACATCACAGGTTTTGACGATTTAAAAGGTGAGTCTGTGGCTGTTAAGACAGGTACTATGAGTGCTTCTTATGCTGAGAGCCTTTCTTCAGATTATGGATTTACAGTTACATATTTTGAGGATTCACCTACTATGTATCAGGCTGTTGTAGGCGGTCAGGTAGCAGCTTGCTTTGATGATACTCCTATTATGGCATCCAACATCAAGGATACAGGTATTTCCCTTAAGATTCTTGAGGAGACAGGCAATGATCCGGCTGAGTATGGTTTTGCTATTTTTAATGCTGACAATCAGGAACTTGTTGATATGTTTAATGCAGGTCTTGCAAATATCAAGGCAGACGGAACATACGATGAGATTATTGCAAAATATCTAGGAGAGTAATTTTGGCGGGCAGGGATTAAAACCTGCCCACTTTTATAGAAAGGTTTTTTATGTTAAAGATTATTACAGTATACGGAACAATGCTTTTGATAGCATTGGGAAGAACTCTGTTGCTGGCATTATTGGGATTATTTTTTGCCTGCATTATAGGGCTGATTTTTGGCCTAATGGGTGTTGTTAAAAATAGAGCCAGCAATATTATTTCACAGATTTTTGTAGATATTATCAGAGGTGTTCCAATGATAGTATTGGCGTTTTTTGTCTATTTTGGTGTGCCTTATTTGTTTAATACTATCATTGGAGGTTTCTCTGTGAGCCTTTCTGCACTGCAGGCAGGTACTATTTGTCTGGCACTCAATTGTGGCGCCTATATGGCGGAGATTATCAGAGCAGGTATTCAATCCGTCGATGTGGGACAGATGGAGGCTGCCAGATCCTTGGGATTGACTTATGGTATGGCCATGAGAAAAGTAGTTTTACCTCAGGCAATCAGGACTATGATACCTACATTTATCAATCAGTTTATTATTACCTTGAAGGATACATCGATTTTGTCTGTTATCGGATTTCCGGAGTTGGTTAATACAGCCAAAAACGTACAGGCCAATACTTTCATGTCCTTCCAGACATGGGCTATCGTGGGAATAATGTATTTGATTGTTATAACCATTCTTTCACGTAGTGCAAAGGTTCTTGAGAGGAGGCTCAGCGTTGATAGATAAAAGTGAAATAAAAGTAAGTGTACATAATCTCAAAAAATCATATGGTGATTTACAGGTTTTAAAGGATATATCCACTGATGTATATAAGGGAGAAGTAGTGTGTGTTATCGGCCCTTCCGGCTCCGGCAAATCTACCTTTTTGCGTTGTTTAAATAAGCTAGAACATATTACTTCCGGAAGTGTAACCGTGGATGGTATAGATATCACAGACAGACATACCAATATCAATAAAGTCCGTGAAAATATCGGAATGGTATTTCAGCATTTTAATCTTTTCAACAATCTCAATATTCTCGACAACCTTACTTTGGCACCGGTACAATTAAAAAAGTGTTCAAAGGACGAGGCTGTCAAGAGGGCTAAGAAGATGCTTGAGAAAGTGGGACTGGCAGACAAGGCTTCCAGTTATCCAAGTCAGTTGTCCGGTGGTCAAAAACAGAGGGTTGCCATAGCCAGAGCGCTTTGTATGGAGCCTGACATCATGCTGTTTGATGAACCTACATCTGCTCTTGACCCTGAGATGGTTGGAGAAGTTTTACAGGTTATGAAAGACCTGGCAGCAGATGGAATGACCATGATTATAGTTACGCATGAGATGGGATTTGCCAGAGAAGTGGCAGACAGAGTTATTTTTATGGATGGAGGATACATCATCGAGGAAGGTACACCTCAGGAAGTGTTGCTTAATCCCAAAGAAGCCAGGACCATCGATTTCTTAAATAAAGTGTTATAGTGGGTGTGTTTATGAAAAATATAATTACAATCAGCAGAGAGTTTGGCGCAGGTGGAGGCACCATAGGCAAGATGGTGGCAGAGCGCCTGGGCTATTATTATTGCGACAAAGATATGATTGTACGCGCCGCAATTGAAAGCGGCAATCTGTCTCCTGATGAGATACGGGCATTTGATGAAAAGGTCCCTAGGGAATTTGGATTGGGACAGAGTCTGTTTGATTTTTACAATAAGCCTTTGGATGAGAGGTTATATAAGGCTCAGAAAGAAGCTATCAGAAAAGTAGCTGAAAAAGGCAACTGTGTTATTGTGGGAAGAAATGCCAATATCATTCTAAAAGAGTTTGACAGGTCATTGCATGTGTTTATTGCAGCTACAGAGCATTATCGTTTGCATCGCATGATGGAAAAAATGCCGGAGTATACAGAGGAAAAAGTGCTAGAAAAGCTTCGCTCTGTGGATAAGGCAAGAAAAAAATATTGTAGGCATTATACGGATACAGAGTTTGGAAATGCTGCATTTTATGATTTATGTCTGAAGAGCTCTTCCATGGGGCTTGAGCATTGTGCGGACCTTATCTGCGAGACGGCAGGTTTTTAATCACAAATATTTCACAGTTTCAGATACATTTTCAATAGAAATGTTTACTATTTTGGGCAACAAAGTGATAAGATTATTGCATAACAACAGTTTTTCTAATGATATAAGGTGATATGATTTAGGAGGGGCTGCAATGATTAACGACGAAAACATTATGGATTTATCTGATTTTGCAGAACGTGATATAAAAGAGGAGGTTGCCCATATCAAAGAGAGCATAACAGCTCTTGAACAGCTTATAGAGGCAAAAGAAAAAGAAGAACCTGAAGATGCCGGCAATTCTTTGGCTAAAAAGCTCAAGGCTACAATCAGGGAAAACATAGAGGAATTGAGTCTTCCAGTGGAGGCAAAGTGTGATGCCTTGGAGGTAAAACTCAATGCTTTGCAGGACTCTATAGAGACTCTTAAGACTAAGCAAAAATCAAATACGAATCTTCTCGTGACAAACCTTGTAGTACTTATCATTGCAGTGGTTTTGATTTGTTTTAGTATTTTTGCCTGAGTATATTACTGACATTATTTGCCGGGGACAGATGGGTCCTCGGCTTTTATTGTGGAATAGCCCCTTTTATGGTATAATTTGACACCGCAAGTTTAATTATTTATGGAGGACATTATGAGAGAAATTCTTCAGCAGATAAAAGATGAAGTAATAGTAGCATTCAAAAATGCAGGCTATGATGAAAAATATGCTATGGTTACTCTTTCCAATAGACCGGACCTTTGCCAGTTTCAGTGTAATGGAGCTATGGCAGCAGCGAAGGAATACAAAAAGGCACCTATAGCTATTGCAAACGAAGTGGTTGAAAAGCTGGCGGACACAGCTATGTTTTCAAGATGTGAGGCATGTCCTCCGGGATTTATAAATATTAATCTTTCAGATGATTTTATAGCACAGTACGTATCAAAGATGGCTGATGATAAAGGCCGTTTTGGTGTAGAGAAGGTGTCTTCTCCTAAGAAGGTTATGATAGATTACGGCGGACCAAATGTCGCTAAGCCATTGCACGTAGGTCATCTTCGTTCGGCAATTATAGGTGAGTCTATCAAGCGTACAGCCAGATTTATGGGTGACGAGGTGATAGGTGATGTGCATCTGGGTGATTGGGGACTTCAGATGGGCCTTATCATCACAGAGCTCAGACATAGACAACCGGACCTTATTTATTTTGATGAGAACTATCAGGGAGAGTATCCTGATGAGCCTCCTTTTACCATATCAGAATTGGAAGAGATATATCCATGCGCTTCCGGCAAATCAAAGGAGGACGAAGCATATAAGGAGGCTGCTATGACAGCGACCTATGAGCTTCAGCACGGCAGAAGGGGGTATCAGGCATTGCTTTCTCATATTTTGAATGTGTCTGTTACCGACCTCAAGAAAAACTACGAAAAGCTGGATGTCACCTTTGATTTGTGGAAAGGAGAAAGTGATGCACAGCCATATATTCCTGAAATGGTTCAAAAGATGAAGGATGATGGATATGCATATCTTTCTGAGGGAGCTTTAGTAGTAGATGTAAAAGAAGATACCGATACAAAGGAGGTGCCGCCATGTATGATCTTAAAATCAGACGGGGCATCACTTTATAATACTACCGATTTGGCTACTTTAGTATGGCGCATGAAGGATTACAATCCTGACTCTGTTATTTACGTGGTTGATAAGAGACAGGAGTTGTATTTTACTCAGGTCTTCAGATGTGCTAAGAAGACAGGCATAGTGCCTGCTGATAAGAATCTTTATTTTGTTGGATTCGGCACCATGAACGGAAAGGACGGCAAGCCATTTAAGACCAGACAGGGTGGTGTCATGAGACTTGAGTATCTTCTTCAGGAAGTGGAAGACAAGATGCTCGAGAAGATAAAAGAAAATGGCACCATGGATGATGAGCAGGCCGCTGAGACTGCCAAGGTCGTAGGTCTTTCTGCAGTAAAATATGGAGATTTATCTAATCAGGCTTCAAAGGATTATATTTTTGATATCGACAGATTTACTTCTTCAGAAGGCAATACAGGCCCTTACATCCTATATACTATTGTTAGATGCAAATCCATATTAAAAAAGGCTGATATTTCAGATTTTAACGGGGACATATTGCCGGCTCATTCTGAGTCTGAAAGAGCACTTCAGTTAGAGCTTACAAAATTAATGGCAGCTCTTAATGCTGCCTATGAGGATATGGCTCCTCACAAGATTTGTGCATATATTTATGATTTGGCAAATGCATTCAACAGATTTTATCATGATACTAAGATTTTGTCTGAGGAGGATGAATCTATTAAGAATAGTTATCTCAAGCTTCTTGATTTGACAAGGGGTGTTCTTGAGATGACAATAGACCTTCTTGGATTTAGAGCACCGGAGCGTATGTAATGTCTGATTTATCATTTTTACCAATTGATTTTATTAATCGCATGGAGCAGGACTTAGGTCCTGACTTCCATGCGTTTTTGCGTTCTTATGAGGAAAACAAAATATCCGCTCTCAGGTTTAATCCTCTTAAGTCTGATGAAGACACAGTAAGTTCTCTCAGTGATATGCTTCTTGAAAAAGTACAGTGGAGCAGATATGGATATTACTATGACGATGAAGCTGTCAGGCCGGGATTGCATCCTTATCATGCGGCGGGAGTGTATTATATTCAGGATGCTTCGGCACAGCTGCCGGTAGAGATGCTCATGCCAATGCCTGGGGATTATTGCCTGGATCTGTGCGCTGCACCCGGGGGTAAATCCACTCAGATAGCCGGATATCTTGAGGGCGAAGGATTTTTGCTGTCAAATGAGCCTATGAAAAACAGGGCTAAGATACTATCAGAAAATATAGAGAGACTTGGAATAAAAAATGCGATAGTTGTTTCTGAATATCCTGACAAGTTGGCAGATACATTTGGTGAATACTTTGATAAAATAATGGTGGATGCTCCCTGTTCAGGGGAGGGCATGTTTAGAAAGAATCATGACGCGTGCCTTGAGTGGTCCCTTGAGGCGGTAGATATGTGCGCTGCACGTCAAGCTGAGATTTTGGAGAAGGCTTATGAGATGCTTATTCCTTCAGGCAGGATATGTTACAGCACCTGTACTTTTTCACAAAAAGAGGATGAGCAAATGGTAGCGTCATTTCTGAAAAAGCATTCAGATATGAGACTTATCGAAGAGAGGCGACTGTGGCCACATGAGGTAAAGGGTGAAGGCCATTATGCAGCCCTTTTGGAAAAAACGGACCGGGATAATAGAGCTTTTGATATCAGGGCTGGCAGAAAAGTATATTCGCCAAAGAAGGCCGGAGCAAAGCAGATTGCAGATTTTATTTCTTTTGCAAAGGATAACCTGACGGGAGATTGGACAGACAATCTGATGCTGGTAGGAGATTTGCTGTACAAGCTTCCAAAAGATTGTCCGGATTTTCAGGGACTTCACGTGTTGCGCGGAGGGCTGTTTCTTGGTACTCTTAAAAAGAACAGATTTGAGCCGAGTCATGCACTGGCACTTGCTCTTAGCCAAGCTGAAGCAAGGCATGTATATAATGCATCGGCAGACAGTAAAGAGATAGAGGATTATCTGTTGGGGCAGTCTATTATGGCTGATGTAGAAGATGGTTGGACGCTTATTACAGTGGATGGCCATTCATTAGGATGGGGCAAGGCAGTAAAAGGTCAGATTAAAAATCACTATCCCAAGGGGCTTAGAGTGATGAAATAGATGGCTTGTAGAGGAGTATATATGATTCATAAGATTTATATGCACAAACAGGATATATATGAGTACATTATGTTTACTGTGGCAGCCATTGTTATGGTTATTGGAGTGTACTTTTTTAAATTCCCTAATCATTTCTCCTTTGGTGGAGTCAGTGGTATTTCTATTGTGCTGGCAGCCGTTATGACTCATACTCCCGGGCATATCAATCTCATAATCAACTTACTATTGCTTGTGATAGGCTTTGCTGTGTTTGGAAAAGAATTCGGAGTGAAGACTACATATATTACCCTGATTGTATCCTTTGGCCCATCTATCTGTGAGAGACTGTGGCCACTTGATGAGCCATTGACTTCTCAGCCTGTGTTGGAGCTGTTGTTTGCTATCGCCTTGCCGGCTTTTTCATCAGCTATTTTTTTTAATCTGGGGGCTTCTTCCGGCGGCACGGACATAGTGGCTATGATATTAAAAAAATACACTAAGGTAGATATAGGTACAGCTTTATTTTTGTCAGATGCAGCTATTGTTGCATTGGCATTCATGGTTTTTGATGTGCAGACAGGTCTGTTTTCTTGTGTGGGACTTTTGGCTAAGTCACTGGTGGTGGATTCCACTATAGAAAATATTAATCTGGTAAAATATTTTACGATTATATGCAACGATCCGGAGCCTATATTAAAATATATCACCGAAGATCTTGGAAAGGGTGCCACTATATATAGAGCTGAAGGTGCTTATGGACATCAGGAGAAGATCATCATTCTCACTATTTTAAAGAGACAACAGGCTGTGGAGTTGAAAAACTATATTCGTAGGAATCAGCCGGGGGCATTTATTGCCATTACAAACAGTAGTGAAATAATCGGAAAAGGATTTAGAGGTTATAACTAAATGAAGACAGTATGGGGAATAATGGCTCATGTAGATGCGGGTAAAACCACACTATCTGAGGCAATTTTATACAATGCAGGACAAATAGCGTCGATTGGTCGTGTAGACCATGGTGACGCTTTTTTAGATACGGATAATCAGGAAAAAAATCGGGGAATTACCATATTTTCAAAGCCGGCAATTTTTAAATATGCAGATGAAGAGATGACTTTACTGGATACACCGGGGCATGTAGATTTTTCCATAGAAGCGGAGAGGGCTATATGGGCACTTGATTATGCTATATTGCTTATCTCAGGAACAGATGGAGTCCAGGCACATACCCGGACTATTTTTTCATTACTTGAAAAAAGCCAGGTGCCGACCATCATATTTGTCAACAAGATGGATATGGATGGCAGTGATATAGATATTATTTTAGAGGACCTTAAGTCTAATCTTTCTGAGAATTGTGTATATCACAGTGATATAGAGTCTATAGCCATGAGTGAGGAACCGGCCATGGAAGAGTATCTTACAAAGGATACTTTGGCTAATGATACTATTGTAAGACTAATAGAGACACGCAAGGTTTTTTTGGTGTACGATGGTGCAGCTATCAAGAATCAAGGTGTGAAAGACTTGATGGATATGATGGCTATTCTTTCTGCTAATAAAAAAGCAGGTGATGAAGTTGGTGGGCGCGTCTATAAAATCGAAAGTTTAGGAAGAGATGCCAGGCTTACATTTACTAAGGTTACAGGAGGCTTTCTAAGGGTAAAAGATACACTTGAAAATGGTGAAAAGATAAATGAGCTGCGCTTGTATTCTGGGCAAAAATACACTCAGGTAGATGAGGTAAAGGCGGGTGATATAGTGGCACTTGTTGGGCCTAAGGAGACATTTGCCGGCCAGGGCCTGGGTGTAGAAGAAAATGCACCTAAGCTGAATCTGACACCTGTTCTTTCGTATCAGATTGTGTTTTTAGATGGCACCGATCCGAAAATTGCATTTCAAAAGTTATCTGCACTCAATGAAGAAGACCCATCGCTTAAAATACATTGGGATGAAAATATTCAACAGATAAAGATTAATCTCATGGGAGAGGTGCAGACGGAAATACTGATACAGCGTATCAAATCAGAACTTGGCTTTGAAGTGGATTTCCAAGAGGCGGGAGTATTGTATAAGGAGACATTGGTTTCTAAGGTGGAAGGCGTAGGGCATTTTGAACCCCTCAGACATTACGCTGAAGTCCATATATTGATGGAACCACTAAAACCAGGAAGTGGAATCAGCGTGGAGTCCATAGTGCCTACTGATGAACTGGCCCTTAACTGGCAGCGCCTGATTGAGACACATATATTGGAAAAAGAGCACCTGGGTGTATCTGCCGGTCAGCCGGTAACCGATATTAAATACACCATAGTAGGTGGAAGAGCACATATAAAGCACACTGAAGGTGGAGATTTTAGGGAGGCTACATACAGAGCTATTCGACAAGGTTTTATGGAAGCAGGCACGATGCTTTTAGAACCATATTTCAGATATGAGATGCTACTTCCTTCTGAAAATGTAGGACGTGCTATGACAGATATAGAAGCTATGAAGGGTACTTTTCAAATGCCTATCGAAGAAAATGGTATGTCAAAACTGATAGGGGAAGCTCCGGCCATAGAATTGCGTAATTACCAGGCTAAGCTTGTCAGTTACACTAAAGGCCAGGGACAACTTACCCTCATATATGACGGGTATAAGAAGTGTCATAATCCCGATGAAGTTATTGCTGCATTTGATTATAATCCTGAGGCGGATACGGATAATCCTGCTGCATCTGTATTTTGCTCCAGGGGAGCAGCTACCTTGATTCCATGGAATGAGGTGAAGGATATATGCCATGTACCTTGCAAAAAGGATGATAGGGATGTCTCTTATGGGGAGGACCTACCTTTTTCAAAACGTATGAATCATTCGGTGGATGAGTGGTTGGATCCGGATGAGATAGATAAGATATTACATATGGCTACACACAGCAATCATGGCAAGAATCCCAAGAAAGGCTGGCACTACGGAGAAGGCAGCTCCGTCAGAAGGGTTGATTCTGAATACGTATATAAAGCACCAAAAGAAGTGACACCAAAGGAAAAGTATTTGCTGGTGGACGGATATAATCTCATATATGCATGGCCTGAGTTGAAAGCAGTATTAGACGTGAACCTAGACGGCGCAAGAGGAAAACTTTTGGATATTCTCAGTAATTATCAGGCTATGACGGACTATAACGTTATTGCTGTATTTGACGCATACAAAGTAAAGGGGCATGAAGTAACAGCTTCAGACTATTTGAATATTCATCAGATTTTTACGGCTGAGGCTCAGACGGCAGATGCATATATAGAGAGATTTACACACGAACATTCAAAAAAGTACGATATCACTGTTGTTACTTCAGATGGATTGGAACAAATCATTATCAGGGGCGCCGGTGCCAAACTTATATCTTCCAGAGAATTTATTGAGGAAGTAGATAGGAAGAGCAAAGAATTAAAAGACAGGTACGGAATACTGTAAGAATTTAACAATTTATTCATCATTATTATTTATACTAAATATGTCTATGTATACAGTTTATTAAATTTTGGTGGAGCCTATGACAAAATATGAATTCAATGAAATTGAACGAAATATTTTAGAAAGCCTGGGGACTCCTATGGCTATATATCAGTGTTTGGATAAAAAAGTAGTTACCTTGTTGGTAACTGATGGTTTATGTAAGCTGATGGGCGCAGACAGGCAGACTGTTATTGAATTACTGGATAATGATATGTATAGAGATACTCATCCGGATGACAAAGCAAGAGTTGCAGATGCAGCTTTAAAATTTGCATCCGGTGGGGACAGTATGGATTGCGTATATAGATCTTTGAATCATATTACTAATCAGTATGCTATGATTCATTCTCATGGAGAGCATTTTTTTACCCATAGCGGGGTCATGCTCTCATCCACGACATATGCAGTAGTTGGTTTTGGCGAGGACGGGGAAGATCCACTGTCAGAGAAACTTGCTTCTAACTATATGGATATGCTGGTAAAAGAAAGTCTTATCAGAGATAATTTCTATGATTCTCTTACGGGCTTGCCTAATATGTCATATTTTCTTTCCCTTGCGGAGGCAGCAAAAAAGAGTTTTTTGGCAGATGGTAAGACGCCTGCTATTGCATATATCGATTTGAATGGAATGAAGATGTTCAATGAGAGATATGGTTTACATGAGGGCGACAACCTTATTATGTCTGTTTCTCATATTCTTAGAAAATATTTTCCTGTAGAACGTTGTGGAAGGATGGGCTCTGACCATTTTGCTGTTTTTCTGCCATATGAAGGACTTGAAGAGGTGATAAATAATATCTTTGAAGATATGGAAAATGCAAATGAAGGGCGTACGCTTACTATGAGGGTGGGCGTGTACAGTAATGCATTTGAAGATGTCTCTGCCAGCAGGGGTTGTGACAGGGCAAAGATAGCCTGCGACAAGGAGAAGGGCATATATGCATCAAAGTTATTGGTCTATGATGAGCAGTTACATAATGAGTCTACCCTTTATGAGTATGTTATAAATAATTTTGAAAGAGCTTTAAAGGAGAGGTGGATAACACCATATTATCAACCTATAGTCAGGTCGGTTAATGGTATGGTATGTGATGAAGAAGCTTTGGCCAGATGGATAGATCCTAATATTGGACTCTTGCCACCTGATATGTTTATAGGGCAATTGGAGAAGGTTAAGCTGATTCACGAGCTTGATATATATATCCTAGAGCGAGTGTTAGAGGATATGGAGGAAAACAAGCGTGCAGGCAGAGATTTGATACCTGTCTCTATCAACTTATCAAGATATGATTTTGAGTTGTGCGATATTGTTGAAGAGATATATACCAGGGTGAATAGTTCTACTATTACTCCTGATTTGATTACCATAGAGATAACAGAGAGCGTATCTCTGTTGGATCCGGATTATATTAATACACAGATTGCAAAATTGCACAATTATGGCTTTAAGGTTTGGATGGATGACTTTGGAAGCGGTTATTCATCTCTTAATATTTTGCAAAAATATGATTTTGACACTCTAAAATTTGATATGCGTTTCATGCGTGAATTTACAGAATCAAAAAAGAGTCATCTGATTCTTCGTGAGTTGGTACAGATGGCGGTAAAGCTAGATATAGATACTTTGGTAGAGGGTGTAGAAACTATTGAGCAGGTAAAGTTTTTACGAGAAATAGGCGTCAACAAAATGCAAGGTTATTATTGGGGTAAGCCTAATCCGGTGGAAGTAAGGAATTCTATCTTGGATGCAAAAATAGGGCAGGCACTGGAAAAACCGGTGGAAAGCACTTATTACGATGCCATAAGCAAAGCAAATCTGACTGAGCCGATTATAAGTGGTGAGTTTGATATCAATCAGGAGGAGTTCTTCGGGCCAATCCCTATGGGTGTGTTGGAATTTGACGGGGATGATATATATATACTGCGATATAACAAATCCTATGCAATGTATTTGATGAATACCGATTTTGCGGACAGAGATAAGCTGGGAACCGGATATATAAAAGCAAAGAGGCGTCCGGAACCTAATTTTATTAATACAGTAATGCGTTGTATTGAATCGGATAAATGGGAATTTTTGCGTGGTAGTGACGAACTGGGATATGTTTCAGACGTTTTGGTAAAGTGTATTTCTTACAATCCCGTAAGTAAGGTCCATGCAGTAGAGCTTGTTATTATTTCTTTAAATAGCAAGAGTTGACTTATGTTGGCAACTATGTTAGTTTTTTTTAGAACTTAATATATTTCATGGAGATTAGGTGTCCATAGTCATTTTGATGTATGGGTGAAAAGGGAATCCGGTGAGAATCCGGAGCGAAGCCGTCACTGTGTTAGGGAGTCTGTTTTTATATATCACTGAGGCTACTTGGGAAGAAAAAACAGATGATGATCGAAGTCAGGAGACCTGCCTATTCTTTGTAATTTTGATTTGCGGAACTCGAATCACAATTCATATGACAGGGCTCTTTTAATAGGGCTTTAGTGTTTTGTATTTTGAGACTGCCTGGGGCAGTCTTTTTACTTTATAAAAATGTGCTTCCTGTTTCCTAATCAAGATACTTAAATTTTGCAAACAGGAGGATATAATGAAAAAGAAAAATCTAAAAACATTGGTGCTTTTTCTCATAGCTGCATTAGTGCTTGTAGGCTGTGGAAGTACTGATGGAGACAGTGAGGAAAGCACTGTAGAATCTAAGGAGAATGATCAGGTGGCAGCAGATAACGTGGCAGCTTTGATAGATGCGATATATGTGCAACAATACACTGATGATACTGAAGCTCAGTGTGCAGCAGCAAAAGAAGCATGGGATGCGCTTACTGATGCTCAAAAAGCATTGGTGGAAGGAGAAAATGCAGACCCGGATTACTTTGGAAAAGACACCGGTGATGCTTCAAAAGATGATTCTCTTAATCAGGATGATATAGGAGATAATGAGATACTTGTAGTGAGTTTTGGTACATCTTACAATGACAGTCGCGTGGCTGATATAGGAGGCATTGAAAAGGCTATTTCAGCAGCTTATCCGGATTGGTCAGTCAGACGAGCTTTTACATCACAGATTATTATCAATCATATCTTGGCAAGAGATGGAGAGTCGATTGATAATGTAGAGCAGGCCCTTGACAGGGCGGTGTCAAATGGCGTGAAAAATCTGGTGGTACAGCCGACACATCTGATGCATGGTTCTGAGTATGATGAATTGGTAGAGACGGTAGAAGAGTATTCTGATAAGTTTGATTCTGTTATGATATCAGAACCTCTTTTAGGTCAGGTAGGCGCAGATGCTTCAGAGGTTAATACTGACAAAGAGACAGTGGCTAAAGCTATAGTGGCAGAGACTGTTTTAGATGGAGATTTTGACAGCATTGAGGAAGCTGCCGAAGATAAGGTGGCCTTTGTATTTATGGGGCATGGCACCAGCCATACGGCCAAAGTGACCTACAGTCAGATGCAGACACAGATGAGTGAGCTTGGATACGATAACGTGTTTGTTGGTACCGTGGAAGGAGAGCCTGAAGAGACGTCTGTAGACAATATAATCTTATCTGTAAAGGAGGCCGGTTATTCCAAAGTTATTTTGCGGCCTTTGATGGTGGTAGCAGGAGATCATGCTAACAACGATATGGCAGGTGATGAAGAAGATTCTTGGAAATCCATGTTTTTATCTGATGGCAGTTTTGAATCGATAGAATGCCAGATAGCAGGCCTAGGCGAGATTAAAGAGGTGCAAAAACTATATATCTCTCATTTGGAAGATATTATTGGGCCGGCAGATAGTAATGAGTTGGCTGATGGAGTATATACAGTTGATTTTGATACTGACAGTAGTATGTTTCATGTAAACGAAGCCCTTAAAGGAAAAGGTACTCTTACAGTAGAAGGTTCCAATATGACTGTGCACATCTCCCTGGCGTCAGATGGAATAGTTAATCTGTACTTAGGTACGGCGTCAGATGCCATTGATGATGAGGCAAACTGGATTGATTATACCGAAGATGAAGTAACCTATGATGATGGCACTACAGAAACCGTCCATGGATTTGATGTACCGGTAGAGGTGCTTGACGAAGAGTTTGATTTAGCTATTTTAGGTACCAAGGGTACTTGGTATGATCACAAGGTATCAGTTTCAAATCCGGTGGAAATAGATTAAAAATAAATGAAAAGATTTATTGTTTTGGCTGCAGCTTTTCTGATTTTTTTAACAGGCTGCAGCCTTTTAAATAATGACAAAACTAAATATGAAAATTATAGCTGCAAAGTGAAGCTGGAGGGAGGAAGCGGCAAAGCATCCGTAGCTTCACCTGCCACAGTAGTTGTAAGAGAAGATGGCATGTCAGTAGAGTTGATTTGGTCCAGCATATATTACGACTACATGATAGTTGATGAAGTAAGATACGATAATGAAGCTTCTGATGGAGCTAATTCTGTTTTTACCATCCCTTTTAAGAACTTTGATGAACCATTTACTGTGATAGCAGATACTACGGCCATGAGTGTGCCCCATGAAATCGAATATCAATTGATAGTGTATTCGCCAACTGATTATTCCGATGGTTCAAAAGACAGTGTTTCAGATGAGTATTATGATGAGTCCTCGTCAACAGATTCTGAGAGCTCAGATGATATTAAGCCGGCAAATTTAGACTATGTAGAATCCGTTGAAATGAAATATGCCAATCAGCTGACGATAGACTATTATTCAGATGATGAAGATAATCGTTATGCTTTTATAACGATTGGCGATAAGGAAAAAAGATATTATCTAAAAGCATTAGATGGTGAAATAGATTATAAAATAAAAGAGTCACTCTCAGAGGAGATAACGGTAATAAACGATGTGGACAATACATATCTTGTGTCCACTTCGGTGATGGATCTTGTAGTAAAAGTAGACAGGCTTTGTGAAATTGGATTTTCAGGGACTAAAGCCTCAGACTGGTATATAGACGAGGCGGCTGATGCAATGACAGCAGGTGATATCTTATATGCGGGTAAGTACTCAGCTCCGGATTATGAACTGTTGGTATCAAAGGGATGTAATTTTGTCATAGAAAATACCATGATATACCACAACCCTGAAGTCATCGAAAAACTTGAGGAATTAAACATACCTGTAATGGTGGAAAAATCAAGCTATGAGAATAGCCCTTTAGGACGTTTGGAATGGATCAAACTGTACGGTGTGCTATATGATAATGTAGATGAAGCTACGAGTATTTTTGATAAACAGGTAGATAGGATAAATGCTATTTCTTATGATATGCAGGCAGGAGATAAGGTGGCATTTTTTTCCGTAGATTCAAATGGAATGATAACGGTGAGAAGGACAAATGATTATATTGCAGGGATGATAGAGATGGCAGGCGGCGACTATGTACCCCATGATATATCAAGTAATGAAAATGCACTTTCCACAATGAAGATAACCCTGGAAGATTTTTATATAGGAGCAGTGGATGCTGATGTTCTTATATACAATAGCACAATAGAGGGTGAGATTGAAAATATAGAAGAACTTGTTGCAAAGGAAAATGCGCTGTCAGATTTCAAAGCTGTAAAAAATAAAAATGTATATTGTTTGTCTGAAGGCTATTTCCAAAAGAGCTCAAGTGTGGCAGAATTTATAGAAGAATTACATGATATTTTGATGGGAGATTTTGTATCGGGGGAATGTTTTTATAAGTTAAAGGAGTGAAAATGGGTTCAGAAGCTAAGAGATATAAGGTGCTGTTTGCGGGGATGATCATAGTACTTATTCTTTGTTTTATAATCGGTATGAGTGTGGGAAGCGCCGATATTTCCAACACTAAGATTATCAAGTCGTTGTTTGCTCCGGGAGATATATATCTTGGAAAGATTATTATTCATATCAGACTTCCAAGGATAATAGCGGCTATTGTCCTTGGAGGTGCTCTTGCTGTTTCAGGATATATGCTTCAGATTTTCTTTAATAATCCCATTGCAGGTCCATATGTCTTAGGGATTTCTTCAGGTGCCAAGTTGTTCGTGGCGATTTCAATGGTTCTTTTGTTGGGGAGAGGCGTATTTATTACCTCAGTCATAATGGTCATTGCTGCTTTTGTAGGGTCTCTTATTGCCATGAGTATAGTGATGGCTCTGGCATCTAAAGTAAAAAATATGTCTTTGCTGGTGGTGTGTGGCGTTATGATTGGCTATATCTGTTCTGCCATAACAGAGTTTGTAGTGACTTTTGCTGATGATGCCAATATAGTCAATCTCCATAACTGGTCCCTAGGAAGCTTCTCGGGCATTAACTGGGAGCAGGTAATTATATCAACCGTCATTGTAGGGATAGCCATTATTGTGGCGGTTTTCTTTTCTAAGCCTATAGGCGCATATCAGATGGGAGAGAATTATGCTGTAAATATGGGAGTCAATATCAAAAGAACAAGACTTGGACTTATATTTTTGTCGAGTATTTTATCGGCTACGGTTACGGCATTTGCAGGACCTGTTTCATTTGTAGGGATAGCGGTTCCTCATATAATGAGAGGCATCATGAAGACCTCGAGACCTCTGATTATGATTCCGGCTTCATTTTTGGGAGGGGCTATTGTCACATTGATTTGCGACTGCTTGGCAAGGACTTTGTTTGCTCCTACTGAGATTAGTGTAAGTGCAGTGACTTCTGTATTTTTGGCGCCGGTTGTAATATATATGCTTGTGATGAGAAGGGCTGTGAGTAATGGATAAAAGTATTAGTACTATATCTCTTGATGTAGGATATAAAGATTCTAATCCGGTTGTAAAAAATATAAATATTACTGTAAATAAAGGCGAAATAGTTGCCTTGATAGGATGCAATGGGGCAGGTAAGACAACTATTCTAAAAACTATTGTAAGACAGATTGAAAAGCTAAATGGAAATATTCGTATATACGATAGAGATGAGGTAGGGCTATCTAATGAAGAGATAGCCAGACAGATATCAATAGTCATGACGGAACGTATTCACCCTGAGTACATGAGCTGTTATGAAGTAGTGGCCACAGGCAGATATCCTTACACCGGTAGACTGGGTGTGCTTGGCGAGGATGATAAAAGAATTATTAAGGATGCCATCGAGCTGGTAGGCGCTAAGGATGTGGCAGATAAGGATTATACTAAGGTCAGCGATGGGCAAAGGCAGCGGGTGATGTTGGCCAGGGCGATAGCTCAGGATACAGATGTTATGATTTTGGACGAGCCCACCTCTTTTTTGGATATACAGTACAAACTCGATATTTTATCCATAATTCAGCGATTGGCGAGGGATAGTAAAAAGGCTGTTATAATGTCAATGCATGAGCTGGAGTTTGTGGCGGCGGTGGCCGATAAAATTGTGGCTGTGGCTGATGATAAGATATTTAAAATAGGTACACCGAAGGATATATTAACGGGGAACAACCTATCTACGCTCTATGACATGGATGGTAACAAGGCAAAGATATTGGCAGCTAGTTTGGAAAGATACTCGGAGGCTTTGAGAGAATGTCTAAAGTAATTATGATACAGGGTACTATGTCAAATGTAGGGAAAAGCTGGCTTGTTGCAGGACTGTGCAGAGTGTTTGCACAGGATGGTTACAAGGTGGCTCCTTTTAAGTCTCAAAATATGGCTCTCAACTCTTATGTCACTAAAGAGGGACTTGAGATAGGAAGAGCACAGGCTATGCAGGCAGAGTGTGCAGGTATAGACCCAAGTGTATATATGAATCCTATTCTTTTAAAACCTACAAATGACACAGGTTCGCAGGTGATAGTAAACGGCGAGGCTATAGGCAATATGAGTGCTAGGGACTATTTTGCCTATAAGAAAAAACTGGTACCAAATATCTTGCAGGCTTATCATAAATTGTCTGAATGGGCGGATATTATTGTTATAGAGGGGGCCGGAAGTCCGGCAGAGATTAATCTCAAGTCAGATGATATTGTAAATATGGGTCTGGCAAAGCTGGTGGATGCTAATGTCCTTTTGGTAGGAGATATAGATAGAGGCGGTGTGTTTGCCCAACTTCTAGGTACATTAGAACTTTTAGAAGATGAAGAAAGGGCCAGGATTAAGGGCCTGATTATAAATAAGTTTCGTGGCGATAAAAGTCTTTTGGACAGCGGAATAGATATGCTTGAAGATAAAGGTGGTGTGCCTGTTGCAGGTACGATTCCCTATACGAGGCTTATGATAGATGACGAAGATAGCCTGAGTGAGAGATTGGATAACAGGTGGGAGGATACAGCAAAAATTATCGATATTGCTGTTATCAGATTTCCAAGGATTTCTAATTTTACCGACATGGCTCCCTTTGAGGCAATAAATTCTGTGTCGGTGAGATATGTGACACAGCCGTATGATATAAAAGATGCCGACCTTGTAATCCTGCCAGGCAGTAAAAATACTATATCCGATATGAGGTGGTTAAAAGAATCAGGCATGGAGACGGCCATAATAAGATATGCAAATGAAAGACCTGTTATAGGAATATGCGGTGGCTTTCAAATGCTTGGAGAAATAATAGAAGATCCTTTTTGCATAGAAAATGATATGAATCTAAAAAGGTCAATAAAAGGCATGGGACTTCTTCCTGTTAAGACTACATTAATGGAGGCAAAACATCGCAGTCAGACAAAAGAATCTTTTGGAAATATGAAGGATATATATGAATCTCTGTCAGGATTGGAATTTATAGGGTACGAGATACATAACGGAATGAGTTGCGTGAAAAATACAAAGAAGGATTCGGATGAACGGGCTGATTTTGTAAAAAAGGATAGAGATGGCAACATAATCATTGTTCAGGATAAAAATATACTTGGCACCTATGTACATGGTATTTTTGATAATGAAGACTTAGCCCTCAGATTGGTTCAATCCATTGCGGCAAAAAAGGGGGCTTCTTTAGATAATTCCTTCATGGATTATCAAAGTATAAAGGAAACAGAGTATAACAAGCTGGCTGATACAGTGCGAAATAATCTTGATATGGAGTACGTATACAGCCTTTTGAAATGAGGTAATATGGAAATAGAATATATTTTACCAAATGAAATAGAAAAGCGTAGCTTTGAAATAATAGGGGAGGAACTTTTAAAGATGGGTATAGCCCTGCCTAAAGACCAGGAGTTTATTACAAAGCGAGTGATACATACCAGCGCTGATTTTGAGTATGCCACTACTATGAGCTATTCTGATGGAGCCATCGAAAAAGCAAAAGATATGATAAAGGGCGGAGCCCATATTGTAACTGACACCAATATGGCGCTGGCAGGAATCAATAAAAAGAGATTGGCTGAGTATGGTGGCAAGGTCCATTGTTTCATGGCTGATGAAGATGTATCCACAGTAGCAAAAGAGAAAAAAATCACAAGAGCAGCCGTTTCAATGGAGAGAGCAGCATCGCTTGATATGCCTGTTATTTTTGCCATAGGCAATGCCCCAACAGCCTTGATTGCTCTATATGAGATGATGGAGAAGGGGAGCTTTACACCGGAATTTGTAATAGGTGTTCCGGTGGGCTTTGTTAATGTGGTTGCTGCCAAGGAATTGTTTTTAAATAGTAACGTGCCATATATCATAAACCAGGGAAGAAAAGGTGGCAGTAATATTGCAGCAGCCATCGTAAATGCGATACTATATAACCTATAAGGAAAATGTCATGAAAAAAGGATTTACCACTGGTAGTTGTAGTGCTGCAGCGGCAAAGGCAGCTACTTATATGCTTTTGACGGGTAGAAAAAAAGAAAAAATTAATATTAAGACTCCTGCCGGGGTAGATTTTTTAGCGGATATATGCGATATCAATATCTCGGAAAATATAGCCAGTTGCAGTGTGATAAAGGACGGCGGGGATGATCCGGATGTCACTACAGGTAGTCATGTGATGGCCACAGTATCTATAGTAAGTGCTGATATCGATATCAATGAGAAAAAGGATATTGAGCTGTTGATTGATGGCGGTGAAGGCGTAGGCAAGGTGACTTTACCGGGGCTTGATATGCCGGTAGGAAGCGCGGCTATTAATCATGTGCCTAGAGAGATGATTGAGAAGGAAGTACTAGAGGTATGTACACTTTTAGATTTTCATGGGACTCTTCAGATAATCATTTCGGTTCCCGGCGGCAAAGAACTTGCCAAAAAGACATTTAATCCAAGGCTTGGTATAGTAGACGGTATATCTATTCTTGGCACAACAGGCATAGTGGAGCCTATGAGCAACAAAGCTATTATAGATACCATTAGAGTTGAACTTAACCAAAAGCGTGCCATGGGTATAGACACAGCTATAATATCACCGGGAAATTACGGGCTTGATTTTATGAAGAGACATTATGATTATGATTTGGATAAAAGTGTAAAATGCTCGAATTTTATAGGTGAAACTATAGATATGACATGTGAACTTGGATTTGGTGGTATTCTTTTGACAGGGCACATCGGAAAGCTTATAAAAGTGGCAGGTGGAATAATGAATACCCACTCTCACGAAGCAGATGCCAGGATGGATATACTATCGGCATGTGCAATAAGAGCAGGAGCAGATATCACTATAGCCAGATCAATTCTTGAGTGTCTCAGTACAGAAGAAGCTCTTTGTTTTCTCAAGGAAGCTGGCTTATTGCAGCAGACTATGGAATTGGTATTGGAAAAGATATTGTTTTATATGGATTTTAGGGCCCAGGGCCAAGTTCAAACAGACTGTGTTTTATACTCAAATGAATATGGTCTTTTGGCGGAGTCCGGTAGGGCTAAGGATATATTAAAAAAGGTGAAAAATAGATGATATATTTTGTTGGCGCAGGTTGTGGAGCAGCAGATTTAATTACAGTGCGGGGAATGAAGCTTTTGCAGCAGGCAGATGTGATAGTCTATGCCGGCTCTCTGATCAATACTGAGATTTTGAGATATGCAAAACGAAAATGCGAAATATACGATAGCTCAACCATGACATTAGAAGAAGTCATGGTGGTGATGATAACGGCAGCCAGAAAGAATAAGCTTGTAGTGAGATTGCATACCGGAGAACCAAGTATCTATGGCGCCATACAAGAACAGATGAGTATCCTTGAGGCAAATGATGTTCCTTACGAGAGTTGTCCCGGAGTAAGCGCATGTTTTGGAGCGGCAGCAAGTCTTAACCTGGAATATACTCTTCCTGATGTAAGCCAGACTTTGATAATCACACGGATGGCAGGGCGCACCAGTGTGCCGGATAAAGAATCCATAGAAAGACTGGCGGCCCACAATGCATCTATGGCGATTTATCTTAGCAGTGGTATGATGTCTGAGTTGTCGAGAGCATTGTTTAACGGCGGTTATTCAAAGGATACGCCTGCGGCAATTGTCTATAAGGCCACATGGCGCGAGGAAGAAAAATACATTTGCACTGTAGGCACTCTTGCGGAGACGGCAGCAGCGCATGGTATTACCAACCTGGCAGTTGTACTGGTGGGAGATGTCATTTCAAAATCAGGCTATGCCAGGTCAAAGCTGTATTCACCTGATTTTGAGACAGGCTATAGAAAGATAAAATATGAAGACTAAAATCATAGTAAGAGTAATATATTTTACCGAAAATGGCAGTAGGCTTTTTGAAAAAATAGACACATGTTGTGATAACCTGCTTCTTCAAGATACCAATAAGGATATAGATGTATCAAGTCAGGTGCAGCAGGCATTCGAGTTACATACTCCTCTTGTTTTTATTGGCGCAGTCGGTATAGCCATAAGATATATTGTACCTTTTGTGAGGGACAAATTAACAGATATTCCGGTGGTGGTCATAGATGAGTTGGGGATGCATGTGATTCCCATATTGTCCGGACATTATGGTGGAGCCAATTATCTTGCAAAACACATTGCCACAGCCATAGGGTCAGAAGCAGTAATTACTACGGCTACTGATATCAATGGGGTGTTTGCTATTGATGAGTTTGCAAGAATAAATGGATTTCGTATATACGATAAATCTTCCATAAAGAATATATCAGCGAGGCTGCTTGCGGGTGAGCAGATTAAAGTAAAATGCGAGTCAAATGCAATAATGGCAGGTGCTATTTATGACAAAATAGTACTTACTGACAGTGGCAGCGCAGATATTATTATTGCAGATGAAAAAAGAGATGGATTTACTGTTATTCCCAAGTATCTGGTTTTTGGAATGGGATGTAAAAAAGGAAAAACTTTTCGAGAACTGTTGGATTTTGTTACTCAAAAATATGAAGAGGATTATCTGAAAGATAATCTGTATGCCATAGCAACCATTGATGCAAAGGAAAATGAAGAAGGGCTACTTTTACTGGCGGCCTATTTAGGAGCAAAATTTATTGTATTTTCTGCTGATGAATTAGCCGCGCTCAAGGGGGATTATTCGAAGTCTGAGTTTGTAAATGATACAGTGGGAGTGGACAATGTATGCGAGAGGGCGGCGGTCTTAGGAGCAGGCCTTACTGACAAAGAGTTGTTATGTGAAAAGTGTGCTTACAATGGAATGACCCTTGCGGTAGCAAAAAGAAAACTTGTGATTGATTGGGATATTATACGATAGGAGACGATGTGGCAGGACATATATATATTATCGGCATGGGGCCGGGAGCAAGGGAAATGATGACAGAGGAAGCGTACATTGCTATGGAGTCCTCAGATGTTATTGTTGGATATACAGTTTATGTGGATTTGGTAAGAGAGTATTTTCCTGATAAGCATTTTTTTACTACTCCAATGAAGCAGGAGATAGCAAGATGTCGGGCATGTTTTGAGTTTGCTCTTGAAGGAAAGAAGGTCAGCTTTATATGCAGCGGAGATGCAGGCGTCTATGGCATGGCAGCACCTATGTTTGAATTATTACCAACATATTCAAAAGATATATCGGTGGATGATATTACCGTTATTCCCGGAGTGACTGCAGCCATTTCGGGAGCAGCTGTACTGGGAGCTCCTATCAATCATGATTTTTGTATTATCAGTCTCAGCGATTTACTTACACCTTGGGATATTATTGAAAATAGATTAAGAGCGGCTGTTATGGGAGATTTTGCAATCGTTCTATACAACCCATCCAGTAAAAAACGTCATGATTATCTTAAAAAGGCTTGTAGGATAATGATGGAGGCAGGAGCAGATAGCAGCAGAGCTTGCGGATATGTGGAGAATATCGGAAGAGATAACACAAGGGCTGTTGTCTGTACCTTAGACGAGTTACAGGATGCCGCTGTAAATATGTTTACAACAGTATTTATCGGAAACAGCAAAAGTGAGATAATAGAAGGGAGATTAGTTACAAAAAGGGGTTATGTAATTTGATGGTTTTGTTTTAACTTGCAGGAGAACAACATGAACAAAGTTATTATTTTTGGGGGTACCACTGAAGGAAGACAGTTGGCGGAAGCACTTGCAGGAGCCGGTATAGGATCGATTTATTGTGTGGCCACGGAATACGGCAAACAACCTGTTGAAAAATCAGAATATATAGTTGTCAGAGCTGGTCGAATGAATTGGCAGGAGATGGTGGAACTTTTTAAGGAGGTCAATCCCGATGCCATAGTGGATGCCACCCATCCTTTTGCGGAGGTAGTTAAAAAAGAGATTGAAAATGCAATTTTCAGTTTCAAGCAGGTTCCCTTTTTCAGAGTCAGCAGAGAGGAGTCTGATATAGATTACAGCAATTGCAGTTTTTTTGATACAGTTGAGGACTGCGTAGCTGCTCTTGTTAATACCTCAGGTAGGATTCTTCTCACTACCGGCAGCAAAGAACTTGGAGTGTTTTGCAAAGATGAGGGACTTAGGGAAAGAATAATAGCCCGGGTTATACCGGGCACTGAAAGTCTAAAGCTATGCGCTGACGCTGGCCTAAAGGGAAATCAGATTATTGCTATGCAGGGGCCTTTTTCGGCAGGTATGAATCTGGCATTTATACGAGAATGTGATGCAAAAGTATTAGTAATGAAAGAAAGCGGACAATCCAGTGGTGAAGCGGAGCGTATTATAGCTGCCAACAAAGCCAAAATAAAATGTTTCATTATAAAACGCCCTGAGGAAAAGATTGCGGGATTAAGTCTCTATCAGGTAAAGGAAGAACTATTTGAACTTTTTGGGGTTGATGCGGCAGGACTTTCGGCATCCAATATTTCTGATGTTAAAATAGCTGTTACGTTGGCAGGATTTGGCATGGGATTTGGAAGCATCACTTCAGAAGTGGAGCAGGCTATACTAGAAGCGGATTATTTATTTGGAGCCCCCAGACTGTTGGTGGGGATTGATACAGACTGTAAAAAATATCCATACTATCTCGCTAAGGATATAATACCCAAGCTTGATGAATTGGCAGAGACTATAGAAAGTGGTACTAAAAAAGCGGTTGTATTATTTTCAGGAGATACGGGTTTTTACAGTGGAGCTCAAAAGTTAAAAACAGCTCTTGAAAAGATGCATAAATACAGGATTAAGATATTACCCGGCATATCATCCGTCAGTGCCCTTGCTTCAAGACTCTCACAAGTGTGGCAGGATGCAGAGGTGATTAGCACCCACGGAGTGGCAGATGATGTATGGATTCCTGATTTTTTAGACAAAGTAGTCCATAATGAAAGCATATATGTTTTGACGTCGGGAAGCTCTGATGTGAGATTGATAGGCGATCTTCTATCGGGGTTAGAGGAAGAAAAGGGGATTGGCTTTACCATATATGTCGGCAATAATCTATATGCTGATGAAAAGATTTCCAAACTTACCTCAGATAAATGTGCAAATTATAACGAGGATGGCCTGTGCACCTTGCTGATTAAAAATCCGGCTTTCATTTATAAAAGGCTTACCCCGGGATTGAAGGATTCTTTGTTTTTAAGAGATGCTGTGCCTATGTCAAAGGAGGAGGTCAGGGCGCTATCTATTTGCAAGCTTGGTATCACTAAAAATGCCGTATGTTATGATATCGGTAGCGGCACCGGATCGGTAGCTGTTGAAATGGGACTTTTGGATCCTTCGGTGGATGTGTATGCCATTGAATTAAAAGAAGATGCCTGCATACTCACAGAGAAAAATATCGATAGATTTCAGGCGAGAAATGTGCATATGATATCAGGTACAGCCCCGGAGGCGCTTGCCGGATTGCCTGCTCCCACTCATGTTTTTATAGGGGGAAGCGGCGGCAGACTTGATGAGATAATAGCTACGTTAAAGTCTATGGATCACAAAATAAAGGTAGTGATCAACGCTGTCTCTGTAGAGACGATAGCAGAGATTAGCGGTGTACTGAAAAAATATGAAATTGAAGATGCGGATATAGTGCAGGTGGCTGTAAGTAAAGTGAAAAAAGCCGGGGAACACAGTATTTTACATGGGCAAAATCCTGTCGGCATTATTACATTTAGCATCTGATACAGATAGAGCAAAATATATGAATTACCCACGTATTATGATAGCTGCTACCAAGAGTGGTTGCGGCAAGACTACAATTACATGCGCCCTTTTGAAGGCACTTATTGATAGAGGTATGCACCCTTGTTCTTTCAAATGCGGACCGGACTATATAGATCCCATGTATCATAGGCAGGTGATTGAGATACCATCAGGCAATCTCGATACATTTTTTACGGATGATAGTACAACGGCGGATCTGCTCTTAAGGGAGTACAGTGGTGATATAGCTATAGTTGAGGGGGTTATGGGGCTCTATGATGGTGTCGGTGGTGTAGAAGAGAGGGGTTCCAGCTATGACCTTGCACATACTTTAAATTGCCCAATTATTCTTGTGGTAGACGCCAGAGGAGCGGGCAGATCTGTACTTGCAGAAATAAGAGGTTTTTTAAGCTACGACAAATATCATCTTATAAAGGGCGTCATATTAAACAAAATATCACAGCATTTTGCCGGGGTATTAAAGCCTCTCATCGAAGAAGAACTTGGGGTTAAGGTTTTAGGTACGATGCCAAATGACAAGTCCATTACAATTACAAGCAGGCATTTGGGACTGATGCTTCCGGAAGAGATGGTGGATTTGAAAAACCAGCTGACGGTGATGGCTGAGGCAGCAGCCAACAATATATCACTTGAGGATATTATTGCCATTGCAGAAGATAATGCTTTGATGAAAGAAACAGTTTGTGATATTTGCAAGAAAGATAACGCATATACGGTTAGACTTGCTGTGGCAAGGGACAGTGCATTTTGTTTTTATTATAGAGAAAATCTCAAACTTCTTGAGGAGCGTTCAGTTGATATTATAGAGTTTTCTCCAATCCATGATGACAGTCTTCCAAAAGATATTTCAGGAGTGCTTTTAGGTGGGGGATATCCTGAAAATTATCTCGATGAGCTGGAGTCAAATATAAGTATGAAAAACTCTGTAAAGGCTGCTATTGATGGAGGCATACCGGTGATGGCGGAGTGTGGCGGTTTTATGTATTTGCTGGATGAGATTATTGACGAACATTCAGTAGGACATACTATGGTGGGAGCTATATCCGGAAGAGCTACATGGGTCGGCAAGCTGGTTAGATTTGGTTATGTTACAATAGAATGTGATGATGTCCATGTAAGGGGACATGAGTTTCATTATTATGATACTAATAACAACGGTACTGCCTGTAGGGCGACTAAGCCAACTGGGTCAAAAAGCCTGCAGTGTATGCATAAGCTGAACGGAGGTTATGTTGGATTTCCTCATTTGTACTATCCTTCAGCACCGGAGTTTGTAGATAAATTTGTGGAGGCCATGAGAAATTATGGGAGAAGATATAAGATATAGTTTTGAAGATGTTTTACAAAACAAATTAAACATAGAACCGATAGATAAGGCTCTTATAAGAAAATGCAAAAGACAGTGGGATGCGGTGTCCAAGCCTATCGACAGTTTTGGTGAATTGGAAAATATTCATGCCAAGATTGCGGCTATACAGTCCTTTGAGTCGCCGGATTTTTATAACAGCAGGCTGATAGTGTGCTGTGGGGATCACGGTATAGTGGAGGAAGGCGTGACTCAGACCGAGCAGGATGTCACCAGAATCTGCGCTACCAATATCGGTAGAGGTCTTACTACAGCAGGCACCATGGCTTCAAGTATGGATATTGATATTTTGGCGGTTGATGTGGGCATTAATTATGCTAAAGAAGTGCCTTATACTTTGAATCGTAGAGTGAAATACGGTACATGCAATTTTCTTAAGCAGCCTGCTATGTCCGTGGAGGAATTTTCAAGAGCCGTGCAGGTAGGTATGGACCTGGTAAAAGACAGCAAGGATGAAGGATACAACCTGATATACTTAGGCGAGATGGGGATAGGTAATACTACCTCTGCTTCAGTTGTGGCTGGATATTTATTGGATTTAAGTGCTGAGGCTGTTTGCGGCAGAGGGGCAGGACTTGACGACGAAGGATTTAGCAGAAAAAGAGCAGTGGTATCCATGGCTCTTGGCATGTATAGCGGACTTTCACCTGTTGAGATATGCAGCAATTTTGGAGGCCTGGAGTTGGCAGCCATGACGGGAGTTATCATTGGTGGCGGATTATATAAAGTCCCAATTGTCATTGACGGAATGCTTAGCATGGTATCGGCTCTTGTGGCAGATAGGCTAATTGAAAATGCCAAGGATTATATTATTGGTTCCCATGTGAGCAAGGAACCGGTATCTAAAAAGCTGGCAAGTAAATTAAATCTGACTCCGATTATTGATGCAAATATGGCTGTAGGGGAAGGTGCAGGTGCAATGATGCTTGCATCTATGCTGCGGTTGACAGACTATGTATTTCACAATGCATTAAAATTCGAAGAGTCCGGAGTAGAGCAGTACAAAAACTTTGCTGAGGAAGACTGATGATTGTTATATATGGCGGCAGTGGCAGCGGCAAATCAGAATACGCAGAAGATTATATTTGTAGGTTGGATTTTAAAAACAAATATTACCTTGCCACTATGGATGTATATGATGCTGAGAGTAGAAAACGAGTAGAAAAGCATAGAAGTCAAAGAGCTGGCAAGGGCTTTATTACGATAGAGAGACCCTTTGATGTAGCGGAAGCATTTGAAAAAATAGAAAAGATAGAAGCAGCAGATTTTTCCACCGAAGATTTGAAAGGAAAAAATAATGTTATTTTGTTGGAGTGTCTGTCAAATCTTTTGGCAAATGAGATGTTTAGAGGGGGTGAGGTATACTCAGCAAAATACTGTTGTGACAAGATTTTCAGCGATATCAACAGACTGTCTGAGCTGGTAGATGAACTAATTATAGTGACTAATGATATTTTTGAAGATGGTGTGGAATACGACCTGGGAAATGAGGAATACCTGCGAGCCTTGGGAAGAATTAATACTTATCTCTCAAGGGAAGCTAAAGAGGTATACGAGGTGGTAGTGGGCATACCGGTTAGGATAAAATAATGACTATTTTAAAATCGATTGCAGTGGCTTTTTCCATGTATTCCAGGATTCCTATGCCTCATTTTAAATGGGGAAGTGAGGATATGAAATATCACTTGATATTTTTTCCTTTTGTGGGAGCAGTTATAGGTCTTTTGGAACTTTTGTTGAGGATTTTTTTTCGCATATACGATATGCCATATATGGCGTTTGTGGCCCTGGCGGTTGCGATGCCGCTTATAGTTACAGGGGGATTTCATCTTGATGGATTTATGGATACATCTGATGCATTGAGTTCCTGGCAGACGAAAGAGAAGAGGCTTGAGATATTAAAGGATTCCCATATAGGAGCTTTTTCGGTGATAGATGTTCTTATAATCGGACTTTTGATAGTGGCAGGCATCGCTATGATGAATGATGTAGCTTTTTCGATGTGGTGTACTTCATTTTTTATAGCAAGGTGTGTGAGCGGTATATTTGTCGTAAAAGGACAAAAGGCCAAGTCAGAAGGCTTACTACATACGGAAGCCAGGACGGCATCTGGAAATATAGTCCTAGGACTTCTTATAGCAGAAGCAGTTCTATCGTCCATAGCGGCGATTGTTATGTCTCCCATATATGCTGTAGTGATGATTATTATGATAGGCGTCGTGGCGGCAGTCTATAAAAAGGTGGCTTATGACAAATTTGGTGGGATTACCGGTGATTTGGCAGGATGGTTTCTTGTGAATGCTGAGGTGTTTTCGGGATTTGTTTTGGGGTTTATGAGTTTGATTTGGAGGTAGAAGGTGTGGTTTTGATAGTTGGTGGAAGTTATCAAGGAAAAACTGAGTATGCTAGAGTTAATTTTCCTAAGGCAAAATATTTCAATCAGCTACATATGTTTATCAAAAAACGCCTTGAGGCAGGCAAAACTCAAGATGAAATACTAAAAGAGGTACAGGAAGCTGTATCCGACGGGCATTGGGTTGTTATCTCTGATGAGATTGGAAACGGTGTGGTACCGACAGATCCTATTGACAGGCAGTGGAGAGAAGTGACCGGCAGGATACTCATCAGCCTTGCAAAGGATGCTTCAGAAGTACACAAAATTGTCTGCGGTATCGGTCAGAGGATTAAGTAATGCAAGAGATAACTTTGATTCGCCACGGTAAGACTGCGGGCAATTCTGAAAAAAGATATATAGGCCTGACCGACGAACATATGACTTTTGATGGCAAACAGGAGATTCGAATGCGGCATTATCCTGAGGCTGATATTGTGTTTTCAAGTCCTATGCACAGGTGTATCAGGACAGCTGAGATTATTTATCCCTCAGCGGATATCATTGTTATAGATGAACTTAAAGAGACTGATTTTGGGCGATTTGAAGGCAAAAATTATACAGAACTTGCTGATGATCCGGAATATATCAGTTGGATTGAAAGCGGGGGAGAGGACCCATTCCCGGGTGGAGAGAGCCGTATGCAGGCTGAACAAAGAGTTATGATAGGTTTTAACAGACTCTTAGAGCTTAGCGGGGATTCAAAAAAGATTTCAGCTATAGTACATGGGGGTACGATCATGGCTATTTTGAGCCGGATTTTTAAAGGGGAATATTACTCATATCATGTAGAAAATGGCGAGGGATATACTTTTGATTTATCATGTGATGGCATTTATAGCGGGCTTTATACTAGATCTTTTCTTAGGTGATCCAATTGGGGTTCCTCATCCCGTACGGTGGATAGGAAATCTCATTGGATTAATTTCTGATGCTTTCCTTAAAAAAGCAGATACCCAAAGAGAAAAACGTATATACGGAACACTCATGGTGATAATTGTACTTTTGGTGTCAGGGCTTTTGTGCTTTTTTTTACTTATGTTTGCCTACAAAATTAATTCATATTTTGGAGTTATTATAGAGATGGTAATAACATACTGGTGTATAGCGGCTAAAAGTTTATACACCGAGAGCATGAAAGTATATTATGCTTTTGAGTATTCAGGGTTGCCGGCAGCAAGAGAAGCTGTCTCTATGATAGTAGGCAGAGATGCTAAGGTTCTTGATGAGACAGGGGTGATTAAGGCTACTGTGGAGACTATTGCAGAGAATACCTCAGATGGGGTGATAGCACCGCTTATATACTTGGCTATAGGAGGTCCCGTACTAGGTATAATTTACAAAGCTGTTAATACTATGGATTCTATGGTTGGCTACAAGAATGACAAGTATATTGATTTTGGTAGAAGTGCTGCTAAGCTTGATGATATTTTTAATTTCATACCATCGAGAATCAGTGCACTGTTAATGATTTTTAGTTGCATACTTCTTGGACAAGATTACAGTGCAAAAAATGCTATTAAGATATATAAAAGAGACAGGCTAAAACACTCCAGCCCAAATTCAGCCCAGACTGAAAGTGTTTGTGCAGGTGCCCTGCAAGTACAGCTTGCCGGCCCTGCCAGTTATTTTGGCCAGATGGTGATGAAACCTTTTATTGGAGATAGTGTACGTAAAATTGAGCTTGAAGACATAAAGCGGGCAAATAAATTGATGCTTACTACAGCAGTAGTTTCAGAGATAGTTTGGATATTTATTTTGTGCGTACTTACAGCACAAGGAGTATAACATGCACGGTGGCGACATTTACAGAAACAGTATACAGTTTGATTTTTCAGTCAATCTCAATCCTCTTGGCGTGCCTCCGGAGGTACAATGGGTGTTGACAGAAGCGGGATTGCATGCCAATAAATATCCTGATTTGTTGCATGAGAGGCTGTTGGCGGAGACCTCTAAGATTTTCAGTGCTCCCAATGATACTATAGTGTACGGCAATGGCGCATCTGAGATAATTATGGCTATATGTCATGGAATCAACCCTTCAAAAGTAATGCTTACCGCGCCTTCTTTCTTAGGATATAGTAATTGCATAAAAAGTGCCCTGCCAAAGTGCAAAATTATATATAACAATTTGTTAGAGGAAAATGATTTTGCGGTCTATCATAATATAATAGAGCAGATTGTAGTGGAAAAACCAAAACTTCTATTTCTTACCAATCCCAATAATCCAAATGGATTACTGGTGGACAAAGATCTTATGGAGGATATTGTAAATACATGTGAGAAGTGCGGCACTATACTTGTGGTGGATGAATGTTTTCTGCCGCTTACAGGGTTAGATCGCCAGTTGTCACTGGCTTACTCTATGAAACATCGCAAGTCCCTTATTGTACTTAGAGCATTTACTAAGACCTTTGCAATTCCGGGAGTTCGTGTGGGGTATGCTATTTGTTCTAAGCCATCTATAGCGGAGGCTATTCGCAATCATCTGCCTGAATGGAATATATCTATTTTTGGTCAGATGGCGGCGGCTGAGTGTCTGAAACATCTTGAGTATGTGGATGAAGCAGCAAAAATAATCAATGATGAGAGAAAATTTTTGACGGATAAGTTAAGTGGATTGGGATTTAAAGCCTATCCTTCAGATGCCAATTTCATTTTATTTAAAGCAAAAAGTGAAGATTTGCATTTGAGACTATTGGAATATAGCATTTTGATAAGGGATTGTTCGGATTATGATGGATTGGGACATGGTTTTTATCGCATAGCAATAAAATTGCACAATGAAAATGAAGGGCTATTAAGTGCCCTTGGGGATTTGAATTAAAATAAGCTTTGGCCTAGATACCAAAGCTTATTTTTTGTAACTGCAACGTAAATAATAGCTGCCCCAATATGATGTGTACAATCATACATACCCATAGATTGTGGGTGCGGCGATATATCCGGTTCATAAAGAGGACAAATAAAGCGGTGAGGACAATCATAGGAAATCCATAGGTGTAATGCATTGCCCCGAAAAACAGAGCAACCATTGAAACGGCTTTGTTTTTCTTGTGATTGCCTACCAAAAGAGTGCGCATGCCATCATAACCCATGACATTCATGAAATACTCCTGCCAAAATGCTGTAAAGGGATAGAGCATGGTGTTGACAGTGATATTGCCGGGAAGCAATCGATCCCAATAGAAAAATGGTTGGCAACGGGTTAATAACTGAGGCGCCAACTTAAGGATAATATATTTTATCAATATCATGGCTCCGCCAAAAATAATGCATATAAGACAGCCGATTGAGATAGCGTTTAGAATACGTTTTTTGTTAATTTTCAGTGGTGCAATCAGAAAGTATGTGGGTACTTTTCTTGCCAGAGGCACCAGGGTACATATAGCAAGAAAGAGTGCGACATAGTTTCCTATCGTGTATATATGGCTATCTGTAAGAAACATCTCCAGAGCTGAATTGAAAATTATATATAAAGACATATAGGTAAGATAAGCTATAAACAGATATTCAGAATACTGCTTTTTAGGGTTTACAGCATATTTTGCCTTTGCGTTTTTGCTATTAACCATTGTAAAAATCCTCGATATTATATTTGATTATGACTTGCATTTGGGAGATCAAAGATCTTTGAAATAATCCTTGAGTACTTTGTAGACTCCCTTTTCTTGCCAGGGAAGGCATATGTGTGCAGCATGTTTTTTGACAGCATCAGGCGCAGTCTCTACAGCATAGCTTTCCATGGCACGATCAAGCATACCGATGTCGTTGTTGTTGTCGCCGAATACCATGGTCTCTTCAGGGGTTATTCCGAAAAACTCCTGGATGCGTCTGAGTGCTATACCTTTGTCAACGGATTTGTCCATGAAGTCTACCCAATCTTCTCCGGCCATAGTAGCCTTTAGCTTATCCTTCCATTCGGGAATTAGTTTGCTTTCTCCTAAGTCGCGGATAGAAGGGCGATTGAAGGCGGAGATTTTGATGATATCAGCATCTTCGGCTAATATGTCATCTACAATCCGGTAGTCGTTTCTATAGTGGTCCCGGATAATGCTAAGAAAACTGTCGGTAGGATTTTCCAAGTAGGTAAGTCCCGGTACTTCCCAGATTCGTTCACAGGTATCTATGGCACGCAGCTCTTCGGTCAGATCTATAACATATTGTCTATCCATTTTTGCAACATGCATATCTACACCGCGGCATTTGATATGAGAACCATTTCCTGCGATAAATATCAGGTCATCTTTTATCTCGTCAAACATGCGGGCTATACTGCTATACTGGCGTCCGCTTGCTATGCAGACAATGATATCTTCAGCTCTCAGTTTTTTGATCATATCTATCATTTCCGGATAGACTTCAGGAGCAGAGTCCTGTACTAAAGTGCCATCAACGTCTGTTGCTACTAGCTTAATCATTGTAATTGCCTCCCAAAATAAGCTGAATCAATTATTGAAACACTTAAAGTATTTTAGCACAAAAAGTGCAGGAATAATATGTGAAAATTGCCAATGCTCAAATTCTGTCAAAAGCATTGACAGAACAGAGAGTGAGTGATACTTTATTATCCGTAGTGTGTAACTTGTAACCAATCAAGGCACGAACTATGCATAAACTAACTGTATTTATGTGGGTTCGTGTCTTTTTATATGCCCATAATTCAAAGTCTTTCTTTGGATATTCCCAGACACTGTCACATAGATACAAAGAATGTATAGTGAAAAGGAGAACTTCATAATGAAAGACAAAATTTTTGGTGTTTTGCAGCGTGTAGGACGTTCCTTCATGTTGCCAATCGCAATTCTTCCTGTAGCAGGTTTGCTACTTGGAATCGGTGGTTCGTTCACAAACGAGACTATGCTTGAGACCTACCACCTGACAAAAGCTTTAGGACCGGGTACAGTAGCTCATGGTATTTTAGAGGTTATGAGTGATGCCGGTAATATAGTTTTTACAAACTTACCTATTATATTTGCAATGGGTGTAGCCATTGGTATGGCTAAGAAGGAGAAGGAGGTTGCTGCACTTGCAGCTGCTATCGCTTTCTTCATCATGCATGCTTCTATCAGCGCTATGATTTCTATTCATGGTGGGGCAGAAGCCATGTTGGACGGTGCTACTACTTCGGTATGTGGTATTACATCATTACAGATGGGCGTATTTGGTGGTATCATAGTTGGATTAGGAGTAGCCAGTCTTCACAATCGTTTCTATAAGATACAGCTTCCGCAGGTGTTATCATTCTTTGGTGGTACAAGATTCGTACCTATCATTTCAGGTTTGGTGTACACAGTAGTTGGTATAGTTGCTTTCTATGTATGGCCGGTAGTACAACAGGGCATTTACGCTGTCGGCAATGTCGTTCTTGAATCAGGGTATGCAGGTACATGGGTATATGGTTTGATGGAAAGACTTCTTATTCCTTTCGGTCTTCATCATGTATTCTATCTTCCATTCTGGCAGACAGCACTTGGTGGCACATTAGAGGTAAACGGTCAGCTTATCGAAGGTGCTCAGAATATTTTCTTTGCACAGCTTGCTGATCCTACAGTTGAGCATTTTGCAGTTTCTGCTACAAGATTTATGTCAGGAAAGTTTCCACTTATGATTTTTGGTCTTCCTGGAGCAGCTCTTGCTATGTATCGCACAGCTCTTCCCGAGAAGAGAAAAGAAGTAGGAGGTCTTCTTCTTTCGGCAGCCCTTACTTCTATGCTTACAGGTATTACAGAGCCAATAGAGTTTACATTCTTATTTGTAGCACCTGCGCTCTATGGTATCCACTGTGTATTTGCCGGTGCCGCTTATATGTTCATGCATATGCTTGGTGTAGGTGTAGGTATGACATTCTCAGGAGGTCTTATCGACTTGTTCCTGTTTGGTATTCTTCCAGGCAATGCTAAGACAAGCTGGATTTGGGTACCTATTGTTGGTATTGGCTATTTTGTAGTATATTATTTATTGTTTGGATTCCTTATCAAAAAGTTTGATCTCAAGACACCGGGTAGAGATGCAGATGAAGAGGTTAAGCTGTACAGACGTAGTGATTACAACGCTAAGAAGGAATCAGTATCTGACGAGACTTCAGAGAAGATTTGCAAGGGTCTTGGAGGAAAGAAAAATATTTCAGACGTAGATTGCTGTGCCACAAGACTTCGTTGTACTGTACACAAGGCAGAACTTGTTAATGATGCTTTGTTAAAGAGTACAGGCGCATCAGGTGTCGTACACAAGGGTAATGGCGTACAGATTATTTATGGACCTCATGTTACTGTTATCAAATCTAATCTGGAGGATTACCTTGAGACAGCTCCAAATGAGGAATATAATGGTGCTGATGAGGTCACTGCTGATGAGACACCTGCCTCAAACGAGACTGCTGCACCGGCAGGTAAGCTTATTAAGACTGTAGTTTTAGGCAGTCCTATTACGGGTGTTGCTGCTGATTTGGCAGAGACTCCAGATGAGGTTTTTGCTAAGAAGATGATGGGAGATGGCGCAGTCGTTACTCCTACAGACGGCAAGGTGTGCGCACCTGCTGATGGTGAGGTAGTATTTGTATTTGACACACATCATGCTATTGGATTCAAGACAGATGACGATGTGGCTATGTTGCTTCACTTCGGAATAGATACAGTTAAGCTCAACGGTGAAGGCTTCGATGTAAAAGTTGAGGCTGGTCAGAAGGTGAAGAAGGGTGATGTATTGATGGTTGCTGATTTGGATTATATTTCAAAGAATGCTCCTTCTATTGCAACTCCTGTTCTTTGCACAGAGCTGAAAAATAATCAGAAGCTTCGTCGTATCGGCGATGGTTCTGTCAATGCAGGAGACGATTTACTTGCTATTGATTTTTATGAGTAAATCCATTTAGGAGAACCGGATGTATAGAGTTGAAAAAGTTCTAAATCACAATGCACTAATTGGTATTCCAGAGAATACTACTCAGGAGTATCTGATTTTGGGCAAGGGTATAGGTTTTGGTAAGCATGTTAGCGAAACCATCGAAGTTACAGATGATTACAAGATATATTCATTGCAAGAATCTACTGATAGAGGTGCAAAAAAGGAACTTGCCACAACTATCGACCCTGTATATCTGGAAATAGCAAACGAGATTTTGGATAAAGCCGAGGCAACATTTAATACAATAGACAGAGATGTCATGTTGCCTATGGCTGACCATATCGAATTTGCAGTAAAACGCAGCAAAAACAACGAACAGCTTAGAAATCCGCTTACAGATGACATAAGAGTATTGTTTCATTCTGAGTTTAAGGTAGCTTGCAGCGCAAAAGACATCATAAAAGAACGGTTTGCTGTCGATCTCACCGATGACGAGATAGGATATATTGCTCTTCACATTCATTCATCCATTATGGATCAGGCGGTCTCATCCGCTATGCAGATGGCTGAAGCAGTGCGAGAGTGTGTAACTATGGTTGAGAAGGAGACAGGCAAAAAAATAGATACTACTTCGTTATCATATAACAGGCTGTTGAACCATATAAGGTATATGATTGCACGTACTTTAAATGGAGAGGTTATTAAGCTTGATATGAATGATTATATCAACGCTTCAGCTGCTAATTCATTTAAGATGGCCGAGAAGATATGTAAGGAGTTGGGTAAGAGCCTGGGCAAAGAAATACATGAGGCAGAGATAGGCTATCTGGCTATGCATATTGAAAGAGTAGCGCTTGATGAAATGAATGATTGATATGATTTTTAGGGCCGCCTTTTGGCGGCTCTTTTTTTACTTTATGGGAAATTACTTTGTAGTTCGGCATTATCACCAAAGAAAGATATATTGGGTATTAATTAATTGCGCACAATGAAATTGATTAATAGTCTAGCGCTTTTATTAATTCTGTGTTAAAATTTATGGTCGGTTAGATAATAAATTTTTCTTTGGAGGAAAGAGGTACACAAATGACAAAGATTGATATAATTTCAGGTTTTTTAGGCGCAGGTAAGACTACATATATTAAGAAGATGTTAGAGGAAGCATACAAAGGAGAGAAAGTAGTTCTTATTGAGAATGAATTTGGCGAAGTAGGTATTGATGGAGGATTCCTTAAGGATGCAGGCATTACTATTTCAGAGATGAACTCAGGTTGTATATGCTGCTCTTTAGTAGGAGATTTTGATAAGAATCTTCATGAGGTTCTTGAAAAGTTTAACCCTGATCGTATTCTTATCGAGCCATCAGGTGTTGGCAAGCTCTCTGATGTCATGACCTCTGTTATCAAATTAGAGGAGACAGCAGATGTTAAGCTTTGTGGACTTGTCACAGTTGTAAATGCCCTTAAGGCCTCTAAGCAAATGAAGGCATTTGGTGAATTCTTTAATAACCAGATTGAGTTTGCTACTACTGTAGTGCTTTCACGTTCACAGACGGCGACAGAAGACCAGTTAGAGTTTTGTGTTAAGCAGATTCAGAATCTCAATTCAAAGGCTGCTATCATTACTACACCGTGGGATGAGATTACAGGTGAGAAGCTTCTTTCTGTTATGGAAGGACAGGATAATTTAGCATCAGAGATGAAACATTTGGCTGAAGAAGCTCATGAACATGAAGAGGAAGAACATGAGCATCATCATCACGACCACGATCATGATCATGAAGAACATGAGCATCATCATCACGATCATGATCATGAAGAGCATGAGCATCATCACGACCACGATCATGACCACGAAGAGCATGAACACCATCATCATGAACATGATGAAAACTGTACTTGTGGATGTCACGACCATGACCATCATCACCATCATGCTGACGATGTATTTGATACCTGGGGCAAGGAGACTCCTCACAAATTTGAGAGAGCTACAATAGAAAAAGCAATGAAAGCCTTTGCTACTACTGAGGATTATGGTACCGTTATCCGTTCTAAGGGTATGGTGGCTTCTACAGATGGTACATGGATATACTTTGACTTTGTAGATGGAGAGTATGAGCTTAGAGAAGGTGAGCCTGATTACACAGGACGTCTTGTTGTTATCGGTGCTGATATTGATGAACACAAGATAGAAGAATTATTTGGATTGTAATTATTACGCTTGTTTTTATTTTACTTTGAATAGATAGAGGTTTGTATGGCAAAAGATATACCGGTTTATGTCTTCACCGGATTTATGGATAGTGGTAAGACTACACTGATTCAGGAGACATTATTTGAAAATGATTTTACTCAGGGCGGTGATGACAAGATTCTTATTATCGCATGTGAGGATGGAGATGTTGAGTATGACATCGAAAAGCTCAAAACTGTCAATGCAAAGGTGACAATGATTGAAAATGAAGAAGATTTTAATCTTAAAAACCTGACAGAGATACAAAATGAGTTTAAGCCCGATGTGATATTTCTTGAGTACAATGGCACATGGGGTGTGGATCATATCTATGACGAAGAACTTCCGGAGGGGTGGGTTCCTGCACAGAGCCTGGCTACTGTAGATGCCACCACTTTTGAGAATTATCTTAATAATATGCGCACCATGATGATGGAGCAGCTTTTCAAGGCAGAGGTTGTTATTTTCAATAGATGTACGGATGCTACTCCTAAAACAAAGTTTAGAGGTCAGATAAAATCTATGAATAGACCGGCGCAGATCGTATATGAGCGGGCAGACGGTAGCATAGATGACTCTCCTGAAGAACTTCCTTTTGATTTGGATGCAGATGTTATCGAGATTACGGATGCTGACTATGCTCTGTGGTTTATGGATTGTATGGAGACACCAAAGAAGTATGATGGCAAGACGGTACATTTCAAAGGTTTGGTGTACAATCCAAATGATGGCAAATTAAGAAGAGATGTGTTTGTTCCCGGTCGTTTTGCCATGACTTGTTGCGTGGAGGATATCCAGTTTTTGGGTATGAAGTGTAAGTGGGATAAAGCATCCACATTGGGACATCGCAGTTGGATAGATATCACAGCTACCATCAGAGTAGAATTTGCAAAAGAATACAAAGGCAAAGGGCCTGTTCTATATCCTACTGAGGTTCTTTCAGCAGAAAAACCTGAGGATGAGTTGGTTTATTTTAGTTAAAAGGCATTATCTATAATGTATTAAAAAATGAACTCCATATAGGGGTTCATTTTTACTTTAACACTTTACAACAATGCAGTGATAGTTATATAATACCTACTTAAAAGGATGTAAATTGGGAAGGAGTCTATATTATGTATCCAATCTTAAAAAAGGAAAAGCTTTCAGACAAGATTTTCCTTATGGTAGTAAAGGCACCTCGTGTTGCCAGTGGATGTCTGCCCGGGCAGTTTATTATTGTAAAGATTGATGAAGAGGGAGAGCGTATTCCTCTTACAATATGCGATTACGATAGAGCTGAGGGTACTATTACAATTGTTTTCCAGACTGTGGGAGTATCTACCGAGCGCATGGCCGAGCTTAATACAGGTGATGCTTTTGCTGATTTTGTAGGACCTCTTGGTCAGCCTTCTGAGCTATGTATAGAAGCAGATCTTGAAGAGACAAAGAAGAAAAATATCGTATTTATTGCAGGTGGTGTTGGTACAGCACCTGTTTATCCCCAGGTTAAATGGCTAAAAGAACATGGCGTTAAGACTACCGTTATTATAGGCGCACGTTCTAAGGATATTTTATTTTATGAAGATGAGATGAGAGCTGTTGCAGATGAATTGTATTTGGCTACTGATGATGGTAGCTATGGATTCCATGGCAATGGTTGCCAACAGTTACAGGCTCTTGTTGACGAAGGAAAGAGCTACAATCACTGTGTGGCAATCGGACCTATGATAATGATGAAATTTGTTTGTCTTTTGACGAAGGAGCTTGGTATACCTACTGTAGTTTCCATGAATCCTATCATGGTTGACGGTACTGGTATGTGTGGAGCCTGTCGACTTGTAGTAGGTGATGAAGTTAAGTTTGCCTGTGTGGACGGACCTGAGTTTGACGGACATTTGGTTGATTTTGATCAGGCTATGGCGCGTTCAAAGCAGTATAAGACCGAAGAGGGCAGAGCACTTCTTAAGATGCAGGAAGGCGATACACATCACGGCGGATGCGGAAATTGCGGAGGTGATAAGTAATGGCAGATGGATTTGTAAGAGTACCTATTTCAGAGCAGGATCCTAAGGTCCGCGCTACTAATTTCGAAGAGGTTTGTTTAGGATATACAGAGGATGAGGCAGTAGAGGAAGCAGGACGATGCCTTAATTGTAAAAAGCCTATGTGTCAGGCCGGATGCCCTGTATCTATCAATATTCCTGCATTTATTCAGGAAGTAAAAGCACGCAATTTTGAGCGGGCTTACGAGATTATTTCTGAATCGTCAGCCTTGCCTGCTGTTTGCGGGCGTGTATGTCCACAGGAATCTCAGTGTGAAGGTAAGTGCGTACGTGGCATAAAAGGTGATGCTGTAGCCATAGGTAAGCTGGAGAGATTCGTAGCAGATTGGGCTAGAGAGCACGGAGTAAAGCCTAAAAATACTTCTACGCCAAACGGTCACAAGGTAGCTGTTATTGGCTCAGGCCCTTCAGGACTTACAGCAGCCGGTGATTTGGCAAAAGCAGGATATGATGTCACTGTTTTTGAGGCACTTCATGAGATGGGCGGTGTATTAGTATATGGTATTCCTGAGTTTAGACTTCCAAAGGACAAAGTAGTTAAAGCGGAAGTAGAAAACGTAAAGGCTCTTGGCGTCAAGTTTGAAAAGAATGTCATTATAGGACGTTCTATTACTATTGATGAACTCATGGAAAAGGAAGGATACGAGGCTGTATTTATCGGATCGGGAGCCGGTCTTCCTATGTTCATGCACATTCCGGGAGAGCAGGCAAACGGAGTATTTTCTGCAAACGAATACCTCACCAGAAACAATTTGATGAAGGCTTTCAAAGAAGGTTATGATACACCTATTGCCAGAGGTAAAAAGGTAGTTGTTGTAGGCGGTGGAAATGTTGCCATGGATGCTGCCCGTACAGCGCTTCGTCTGGGCGCTGAGGTACATGTAGTATATAGAAGAAGTGAAGCGGAACTTCCGGCTAGAGCAGAGGAGGTTCATCATGCAAAAGAAGAGGGTGTCATCTTTGATTTACTGCAGAATCCTGTTGAGATACTGGTGAATGAAGAAGGCTCTGTGCGTGGTTGTAAAATCATCAAGATGGAACTGGGAGAACCGGATGCTTCAGGACGTCGCAGACCTGTGGAGATACCGGGATCTGAGTATGAAATTGAATGTGATACAGTTATTATGTCACTAGGCACATCACCTAATCCATTGATTTCAAGTACTACTGTAGGCCTTGAGACCAACAAAAGAGGTTGCCTGGTTGCCACCGAAAACGGTGCAACTACAAAAGATGCAGTATATGCAGGCGGCGATGCCGTTACAGGTGCCGCTACTGTTATTTTAGCGATGGGTGCCGGTAAGACAGCGGCTGCTGCCATCGATGAGTATTTTAAAAACAAATAAAAAAGAGTTTTGCTCTGCAAAACTCTAGTGGTGCGAGCCGGCAATTGATGTAAGCAATTAACTTCTTCTGCCGGCGAGACTAATAAAAAGGGACTCACAAATGTGAGTCCCTGATTTTTTGAAATTAAAGCTCTTGGCCTAGAATTGTCCAAAAGCATAACGGAAGAATGATACAGGCTCTTTGCCCTCGCTCTTCACTCTCTTACAGTATTTTTCGTAATCAGCATACACGCTGTACATTTGGAATGAAACTTCTTCGTACATTCTATTTACCTCCTTTTCTTTTTTCAAGTCCATATATTAATCCCTAAAAAGGTATTTGTCAACAAAAATCAGGTGAAGAAATTGTGAAAATTGTCTAAACGCTTTTTGATTGAGTTGGTTTCCTTGATTTGGTAAAATTTATTCATAGGAAACTCAATCTACAATTTTTAGTTTTAGGAGTTTAAAAATGAATGAACGTATAATTGAAGGTGCATTGAATGTATTTAGGACGAAGGGACCTAAATTCACCATGGACAATCTCGCCTCAGAGATGAAAATGAGTAAGAAAACTATATATACGGTTTTTAGAGACAAGAATGAGCTGATGTGCGAGATGGTTGACTATGCTTTTGACATGATCAAGGAAGCTGAGGATAAAGTATATAATGATCAAAGCCTTGCCACGGTGGAAAAGATTCGAAGAATTCTTGCAGTATTGCCGGAGAGTCATTATGGCTTTGATTTTGCTGCTATAAGACATATGGCAGAGAAATATCCACAGGCTTATGAAAAGCTGACTATCCGATTGGAGAGCGGTTGGGATAAGACTTTTGAACTTTTGAAGAGTGGTATCGCTGAAGGTAGTATTCGGGAGATTGATTTTGATATTTTTAAGTTGATGTACGAGGCAGCAGTTGAGCGGCTTCTTATGGGAGATATATTGGAATCAAAGGAAGTCGAATATCCCCAGGCTTTGGCACAGGTGGTTGATATTATGGTGGATGGAATTGTAAAAAAGGGACAATAAATGGCACAAAGAATTTACTTAGACAGAAAATGGAAGTTTAACGAGAATTTTACAGAGGATATGATTGAAAATGTTATGGAAAGCAGCGTTCTTATAAATCTGCCCCATACAGTCAAAGAAACACCTCTGTCTTATTTTGATGAAAGTATTTATCAGATGGTGAGTGGATACCAAAAAAGCATTTTTGCCCCTACGCAATGGGAAAAACAAAAGGTATCTTTGGTTTTCGAGGGAGTAGCCCACAGTTGCGATGTCTATATCAATGGAAAACATGTCAAACATCATGATTGTGGTTACACTGCTTTTTCAGTAGATGTGTCCAGACTTTTGAAGTTTGGAGAAGAAAATATCATAACGGTTAAAGTGGATTCCAGAGAGAGCCTGAATCAACCTCCTTTTGGATACGTTGTTGATTATATGACCTATGGTGGTATTTATCGGGATGTTTATTTTGAAGTAAGCGAGAAATATCATTTTAATGATATTTTTTTACAGCCTTCTTTGTTAGAACGCATTTCTACCAATAAGCGTTCGGTAAAACAAATAAAGATGATGAATGTGCAGGGAATACTCAGGTCTGTCTGTTATTTTCCTAAAAATATCAAATCCATAGCTGTGGATGACCGCCTGTTTATCAAACAATATTTGGATGATGCTGTGCTGTTTTCTCAGCCTGTCACCGGACTCGAAGAAAATGAGGGCGGTTATATACTCAATTTGACCTCTGCACCTACTGCAGTAAAACTCTGGGATATAGAAAATCCAAGATTGTATAAAGTTACTACACAGTTAGTGCTTGATGATTCGGTGGTAGATGAGCATGTGGCATATGTTGGTTTCAGAAGCTCCGAGTTTAGAAAAAACGGATATTATCTCAATGGAAGAAAAGTGAAACTGAGAGGCCTGAACAGACATCAGTCGTATCCATATGTGGGATATGCTATGCCGGAGTCCATGCAACGATTGGATGCTAAGATACTGAAGGAAGAACTCGCTGTCAATGCGGTGAGGACATCTCACTATCCCCAGTCTCAGCATTTTATAGATGAATGCGATAAGTTGGGGCTGCTTGTATTCACGGAGATTCCAGGGTGGCAGCATATTGGAGATGAGACCTGGCAGGAAAAAGCTCTAAAAAATACTAAAGATATGATTCTTCAATATCGCAATCACCCGTCCATAATATTGTGGGGTGTGCGAATAAATGAATCAGCGGATAACGATGAACTATACCAAAAGACCAATCAAATAGCACACGAGTTGGATCCTACAAGACCTACAGGAGGGGTAAGAGCACTCCCTAAGGGATCCTTTTTAGAAGATGTATATACATATAATGATTTTGTGCATTCCGGTAAAAATAAAGGCTGTTCTAAGAAGAGTGATATAACACCGGATGAAGAAAAACCATATTTGGTAAGTGAATATAATGGTCATATGTACCCGACCAAAGCTTTTGATGACGAAGAACATAGGCAGGAACATGCTATCAGGCATGCAAATGTATTAAATGCAATAGCAGGCGAGACTGATATTGCCGGTTCCTTTGGCTGGTGTATGTTTGACTACAATACGCACAAAGATTTTGGCGCAGGAGACAGGATATGCTATCACGGTGTTATGGATATGTACAGGAATCCAAAGCTTGCTGCGTATATATATGGGGCATACTCGGACAGTGAGGATGTACTTGAAATCACATCAAGCTTTGATATAGGTGAACATCCGGCTAGTAACAGAGGCAAAACATATATCATTACCAATGCAGACTCAGTCAGAATGTATAAAAACGACGATCTGATAAAAGAGTATTTTCCAGAGGATAGTGAGTATGAAAACATAAAGCATGGACCTATTTTGATAAATGATTTTGTGGGAGATGCAGTAGAAAAAGATGGCAATTATTCAAAAAGACAGGCCAAAATCATAAAAGATGCATTAAATGAAGTGGCGCTTAAGGGATTCAAACTTTCTTTAAATCTTATTTGGGACGCTATCAGACTTGTTTTGTTTTACAGGTTGAGTCCTACACAGGCAGTGCCTATCTACAATAAATTTGTAGGGGATTGGGGCGGCGAATCCAGAGAGTACAAGTTTGAAGCCATAAAGGACGGACAGGTTATTAGGACTGTAAAAAAGGCTCCCGTTACAGCAGCACATATCGAGGCTATCTCTAGTCATACATTGTTGACTGAGATTCATACCTACGATGTGGCAAGTATAAGAATCAGGATTTTGGATCAAAATGATAATCAGCTTTATTACTATTGTAGACCGATTAGTCTTGAAGTGGAGGGCCCTTTTGAAATAATCGGACCAAAAGTAGTTTCACCTGTGGGAGGAGCCACAGGCACATATATTAAATCTATCGGAGAGGATGGAGATGGAAGACTGATTATATCTTCTGAGGGTCTTGAGACAGTTACAATAGGTCTTTCTGTAGAGTGTTTGGTATAAAGGTAAGAGGGGTAATAATGGATAAGAGTAAAGTGATTTTTGGAAACATAATCTCAGACAAGGATTATGCAAAAGCATGTAAGACTAAGGAAAAGAATCTTAAAAAATATGGAGATGATTCAAATACAAATTACAATATTGTAATAAAAAAGAATGATCATATAGGAGATTCCCTTGGGGTCTATGACGTGCTTTTAAAAGACGGAGAGTCAAAGGAAAGTTTTGATGAAAAAAAGGGTGTGATTGTAGGAAATATCCGTATGGGGTTTGGCCATTATCGTATTTCGATGGCTATGGCTTCTGCGGCCAAATCCATGGGATATACACCTTATTGGATGGATCTAAATGGCTATCCGCAGACCAGTTGTACAAAGATAATCAGCGCTCAGAATGATTTGTATTCTTTGGGGTCCAGATTATCAAAGAACAAGCTTTTTAATAAGTATATATGGGAGCCTGCAAACTATGAGTGGTTCAGAAAGCTTAGTTACAATGCTTCTGATCAAAAAAACGCTGAGATTATGGCAACAGTATATAAGAATGTGCCTAAGGATATTCCGGTGGTAGGTACACATGCATGGCCGGCTCAGGCTGCAGTGCATTCAGGTATGAAATATGTGGTGAATGCAATTCCTGATAATTGGCCGATGGCTCTTCATTTTGCAGAAGGAGCTGTGCATGCCATCCAATGCAAAAATGCCTATATGGGATATCGTATATGTAATGGTATGGCAGGGGACAGCGTGTGCAAACCTATGCCTAATGATGAATTGATATATACAGGTCATTATATCGATCACGAACTGGTATCCAATATCGAGATGGACTGCAGGGCCAGACTCAATAGGAAAAAGGATGGCGCACCAATGAGATTTCTTCTTACTATCGGTGGTGCCGGTGCTCAAAAAGAGATATTTGCGGCTATCATAAAGTATTTGCTTACGGCTATTAAGGAAAATAAAGCGACCTTATATGTAAATGTGGGAGATTATAAAAATGTTTGGGAAGATTTGATTAAGGAAATCCCTGAGATGGCTGAAGTGGCCACAGAACATTTCAATGAATATAAGGCCACGACGCAGTTTGCTATGGAGGCTCTCACTTCGGAAGTGACAGGCATACATGCTTTCTATCATGAAAATATTTTCGAAGCGGTTTACTGTACAAATCTGTTAATGAGAAGCTGCGATGTGCTTGTTACTAAGCCTTCGGAATTGTCTTTTTATCCCGTGCCAAAGCTTTTTATCAAGCGAGTTGGCAAACATGAGATGTGGGGAGCTATTCATTCTGCAGAGATGGGGGACGGCACTCTTGAATGTAGAGATATCCCTCATACACTTCAGATGATTGATATGTTTATGAAGGATGACAGGCTTCTTACAGATATGTGTGAGAGTATTATGACTAACAAGACAATCGGCTTGTATGATGGGGCATATAAGGTGATTGAGATTGCGATGGGGCTAAAAAACAAGTAGGAGGGGCTAGTAATGTCGGAAAAAAGAACCCTGAGTGGTATAGAAAAATTTGCTTACGGAATTGGAGCTGTAGGCAAGGATATGGTATACATGTTGTCAGCATCCTATGTCCTTTATTATTTTCAGGATATTATGGGAGTGAATGCTATAGCGATGGGCGTTATTTTGCTTGTTGCAAGAGTATTTGATGCTTTTAATGATCCTATTATGGGAGTGATTGTGGCAAAGACTAAGACCAGGTGGGGCAAATTCAGACCCTGGCTTATGATAGGAACAATCACAAATACAGTGTTACTTATACTCATGTTTTCGGCGCCGCCGGCTGCAAGCACCAAAGGGCTTATTGCTTATGCGGCTGTTACCTATATTATGTGGGGCGTTACTTACACTATGATGGATATTCCCTATTGGTCTATGGTGCCTGCTTTTACCAGCAGTGGAAAAGAGAGGGAAGGGCTTTCTGCCCTGGCACGTTCATGCGCCGGTGTAGGTTCGGCCATCATTACTATTATTACAGTTATGACTGTGGCTGCTCTTGGTACCAAGGCTGCTGCAGGTAGTGGAGATAATATTACAAAGACCTTTGACAACACTAATACAGATTTTGATGTATATATAGTTGCCTTAGATGCAGATGGCAATGCCACTTCGGATACTGAGGAGCTTTATGGTAGTGATGTAGTTTTAAACGTTACCGGTACATCCAAATTTTTCGAGGGAACTGTAGACCGGGAGCTAGGATATGATGGCGTTATTTATTTAAGTGGCGATAATACAGGTTATACTTTTACAATTGGTGACAGTACTTTTCAGGAGGGTGACGACTGTGATATCAATATTGCCATGGATAGTGTAAATGCAAAAGAGGCCATGGTTGCGTTATTTTTGCCGGAAGATATCTATAAAGAGATACAGGCACTTGATGAAGAAGAGATAGGTGCTATTTCCATTGATATGACATCCACAATGGAGGTAGAAAGACTAGGTTTTAAATATTTTTCTATCATCATAGGGGCCCTGTTTATTTTGTTCATAGGCATCACCTGCGTATGTATAAAAGAAAAATCCACAGTAGATATGCAGACAGCATCAATAGGGCAGATGTTTAAGGCACTTATACAAAACGATCAGGCTATGACAATCGTAATTACTATTGTGCTTGTAAATACCGCTCTTTATATTACCTCAAACCTGCTCATTTACTTCTTCAAATACGATTTGGCAGGAAATAATTGGCAAGGCAATTATACATTGTTTAATACTTTTGCAGGGGGCATGCAGATTTTGGCAATGATGATTATGTTCCCTCTCCTAAGAAAGGCATTTTCAACTTTACAGATCTTTTATATATGCGTAGCATCTGAAATATTAGGTTATATAGTGCTTCTTATAATGGCTCTTAGTGGAGTTGTAAATGTTTTTGCATTTTTTATACCGGGATTTCTTATAATGTCAGCTGCCGGTATTTTAAATGTAGTAGTGACTGTGTTTTTGGCCAATACGGTAGACTATGGTGAGTTGAAAAACTATCGCAGAGATGAATCTGTTATTTTTTCTATGCAGACTTTTGTAGTAAAACTGGCATCAGGCATAGCTGCACTTATAGCATCTGTTTGTCTGGCTGTATTTAATATACAAAAAGACAGTGCCACTATATTAGACAGAGCTGGGCTTATGGATAAAATAGCTAAATGCGGACAGGTGGCATCTATAGAGGCAGGGTCTGTGATAGGGCTCAGGATGATAATGACAGTAGGACCGACAATTGTTTTGGTAATAGCATTTTTGGTTTTCAAGTCAAAGTATATTTTGACAGATTCTAAGCTTGAAGAGATTTCAAATGAATTGAAAAACAGGTAGGACTGTGGGAGAAGAATCATGATTATTGCAGAGGATAAGAGATTTTTACTAAATACTGATAATACTACATATGCTATCAAGGTACTTGAGACGGGCCAGTTAGAACATCTATATTATGGAAGGCATATTCACCAGGAAGAATTATCTTCCATTGAAGAAAAAAGAGCATTTGTACCAGGAAATACCATTGTATATGACGAGGCTCATCCTGAGATATCTTTGGAGGATATTAGACTTGAGTACTCTACTATTGGCAAGGGTGATTTTAGAGAGCCGATGATAGAGGCAGTCTGCTCTGATGGCAGCACTACTCTTGATTTTGTGTATGATAGCTATGAGATTTTAGAGGGGAAGGCTGCATTTGAGGCTTTGCCTGGGTCATATGATGATGCCGGTGATGTAGAGACTTTAAATATTACATTAAAAGACAAGAATCATAATTTCACACTGGTTTTGTCATATTATGTGTTTGAAGAGAGTGATGTGATTTCCAGAAGTGCAAAATTTATCAATACAGGTTCAGACAGAGTTAAGTTGGTTAGAATGCTTTCCATGATACTTGATTTTGACAAAAAAGGAATGAAGATTAGTTCCTTCCACGGCAGCTGGACTCACGAGATGAATAAGAGTGATGTGACACTTCCTGCGGGGAAATATGTCAACTCCTCTTTTACAGGTACAAGCTCTAATAGATGCAACCCGTTTTTTATGGTGTCAGACGCCGATTCCACAGAGACTTTTGGTGAGGTATATGGTTTTAATCTTATATATTCAGGCAATCATTATTCTGCTACTGAGGTATCCCCTTGGGGAAAGACCAGAGTTGCATATGGTATTAATCCACAAAATTTTTCATGGATACTTGAGCCGGGAGAGATATTTGAAGCACCGGAGGCTGTGATGACATATTCTTCTGAAGGCTTTCGAAGGATGAGCTGCAATATGCATAATTTTGTCAGGGAGCATATTACCAGGGGCCCATGGAAAGATAAGGAACGGCCTGTTTTGATAAACAGCTGGGAGGCTTCATATTTTGACTTTACGGAAAGCTCTCTTGTAAAGCTTGCTAAGACTGCAAAGAGTGTCGGAGTAGAACTGTTTGTAATGGATGATGGGTGGTTTGGTGACAGAAATGATGACCACAGAGGATTGGGAGATTGGGATGTCATCAACAAAAATAAGCTGCCGAATGGGCTGGAGGGCTTGGCGAAAAAAATAAATGATCAGGGCTTGATGTTTGGTTTGTGGGTGGAACCGGAAATGGTGAATGTGGATAGCAATCTGTATAGAAGTCATCCGGATTGGGTAATAGATATACCTGACAAGCATCATTCTGAAGGAAGAACACAGCGCATATTGGATCTGTGTAATCCTGCTGTTGTTGATTATCTCATTGAAAAAATGAGTGAAGTATTTTCCACACCGGGCTTGGCTTATATTAAGTGGGATATGAATCGCAACTTTTCCGATTACTACTCTAAGTATTTGCCTGCTGAAAAACAGCAGGAGGTATCCCATAGATATGTGTTGGGATTATATAGGCTCCTTAAGACTTTGACAGAGGAATTTCCTGATATTTTGATGGAGGGATGCGCTTCGGGCGGAGATAGATTTGATCTTGGAGTGTTGTGCTTTTATCCACAGATATGGGCAAGTGACAACACAGATGCCGTCAGCAGATTGGCTATTCAGGATGGCTATTCTTACGGATATCCACAATGTACTTACACGGCACATGTATCTGCATGTCCTAATCATCAGACATTGCGAGTTACGCCTATTGAGTCGAGATTTGCCGTAGCCGCTTTTGGAGTACTTGGTTATGAACTCAATCTCAATGATGCCAGGCCGGAGGATATAGCTGCCGTCAAAGCACAAATAGAGTTGTACAAAAAATATCGCAGGACTCTTCAGTTTGGCGAGTTTTATCGACACAGGGCAGATAATATATACGAATGGAGTATTGTAGATAAGGATAAAAAGACCGGGGTTACTATGGTCATGCAACGGGAGATTACTCCTTCAGAGCAATATCTTAAAATTAATCTAAGTGGTCTTGATCCACAAAAAAGATATCATTTCTTCGGAAGAAAGCTTGAATATAATGTAAAAGGTTTTGGAGATTTGGTAAATACCGTGGCACCGGTTCATATCAAACAGGATGGACTTTTGCATAATGCGATTGCAAAATTTGTAAAGATGCCGGGAGAAGATGAAGATTGCTGTGCTTATGGAGATACCCTAAACAATGCAGGAGTTAAGCTATCGCAGAGCTTTGTTGGGACCGGATACAATGAACAGGTGAGATATTTTCCTGATTTTGGGGCGAGACTCTATTTTACAGAAGAAATGTAGGTTATTAAACAAGCCGGCAGGGTAGCTGCCGGCTCATTTTTTATTGTACGTGTTTATCGATATAGTTGCTTCGGTATTTGCTATATACGATTTTTTGAGATTTGTATAATCCAAAGTACCCGGATACCCAATAGCTAAAAGCTACCGCCAGCAAAAAGTATGGCATAGGTTCATAGCCGAACAATTCAAAACATATGAGCAGGCTGGATATGGGGCAATTGGTAACTCCACAAAATAGTGAGCCCATTCCAACTGCTGCAAGCAGGGATGCAGGCAAACCCAAATATGCGCCCATTGCAGTTCCGAAGGTGGCACCTATAAAGAGCGTGGGTACGATTTCACCGCCCTTGTATCCGCAGGACAATGTAAAGGTAGTGAATATAATCTTGAGTAAGAATGCTTCTAGGCCTATGTCAGCTCCGGTAAAACATGAGGCTATGACTGCAGAACCTGTGCTGTTGTATGTTTGATTTCCCACCAACAGTGTAAGAACTAGCACGCTTGTACCTCCTACTACTGCCTTGATATAGGGGTTTTTGAGCTGGTCGGACAAAACCTCCTCGTATTTGTGCATAAACATACAAAACAGAATGGATACCAGCCCGCATAAAACGGCAAAAATGCATATCACAATAGCATTTTTTATATTGAATGCAGGAATATAAGAAATAATATATTCTTCTGCACCAAGACCGAAATAAGAAGCTACAGCTCTTGCAACAAGTGAAGATATGACGCAGGGTACAAGGGCAGCATAGTGCATGATTCCGACTGAGATGACTTCCATCGAGAAGATGGCGGCAGCCATAGGTGTTCCAAATAGGGCGGAAAATGCGGCGCTCATACCACACATTATCATGGTTTTTTTATCGGTCTGATTGAGTTTTAAGATGTGGCCTATTCCGCTTCCGATAGCTCCTCCCATCTGTAGAGCGGCTCCTTCTCGCCCGGCTGAGCCTCCCACCAAATGTGTAATGAGAGTGGCGATAAATATAAGCGGGGCAAGCCTGAAGGGCAGATGCTCGTCAGACTGGATAGCGGCTATGACAGTGTTGGTACCGCTGTCTTTTACTTTTAAAATCTTTTGGTAGATAAAAGTGATAATCACTGCACCTACAGGTAAAAAGTAAATGAGATAGGGATGAGACTCTCGCGTGTGTATGATATATTTCATGGCCAGGCCAAAGGCGGTGGCAAATGCCCCTACGAAGAGGCCTATAACTATGGAGGCTGCTGTCCATGAAATCACTGAAAGCATCCTGTGTCCATTGTGATCGATTTTGTGCAAGATTTTTTCTTTTAATTGTGTTTTGCCCATACTAATCTCCCTCTTAATATCTTACGATTATGCTAACATTTGACAAATTTTAGCGCAACAAAATCTATCATATAATCATTGTTATTTATTTCACGGATTGCTATAATAGAAACTGAGGGAGCAAGAACGAGTTTCTTGCGAAAATAATTAATTTCAGGAGGGGGAAATATGTTTTTCCAAATCACTAATCTCTGGCAGATTCTAGGATGGTTTTTGGTATTTGCCGGATTGATTATCATGAACGAAATCGGCCGTCGTACAAAGGCCGGAGGTATGATTATTTTCGTAATCATTCCGTGTATTCTTACTGTGTATTTCATATTGGCACATGTAGGACTTTTTGGCGGTAGCGCTAATCCTACAGTTGCATATATGGATGGTTGGTTCCACTACTTTAAGCTGTACGCAGCTGATATAGGATGCGTGGGCTTTATGATGATTAAGTACAAGTGGGGCATTGGCAAAGAAAAATGGTTCGCTTGGTGGCCATGGTTTATTGTTGCTGCAAACATCATGATAGCCAATGTGTCAGATATGGAATCAGCTTTGGCTGCTTATGCTATTACAGGTGATCTGTCAGGCGCATGGTGGTGCTCAAATGAAGGAGTGTTCATCTATGGTGGATGGTGGAATGTTGTTAATGCTCTTGCTGGACTTATCAATATTTTCTGCATGACAGGTTGCGTAAAACTATACACTTCTAATGACAAAAATCAATCAGATATGCTATGGCCGGATATGACTATCTGGTTCATTGTGGCATATGACGTATGGAATTTTGAGTATACCTATCTCAATCTTCCTACACATACATGGTATTGCGGTGTGGCTCTTCTGTTGGCACCTACTTTTGCTAATGCACTATGGAATAAGGGCGCATGGATACAGAATCGTGCAAACACCCTTGCTATTTGGTGTATGTGGGCACAGGTAGTACCTCTCTTCCAATTGAAGGGCATTTTTGCAGCTGTGCTTCCACGCGTGTACTCAGGGGCTACTGAAGCCGGTGTTACTACTATGGATCTTTATGATCAGGCTATTGCAATTTACAATGCAGGACAGGGTAAGACGGCTGCAGCTAATGAGGCTATCGCCGCAATGGGCATTACAGCTGATCCGTCTATGCAGGGCTTTGTAGCTATGATGGCTCTTGGCATCAATGTGCTTTGCATTTCAGTTATTATCAGAAATGCTATCAAGATTGGAGGTAGTCCATACTCTAATCCTGTATTCGTAGGGACAAAAGATTACGAGGAAGCTATGGCTCGTGCTGTAAAATAAATAGAATATGAATCCTAAAAAGCTCGGACAGTTCATCTGTTCGGGCTTTTATGATATAATGAAAAAAGGGAGTGCTTACTGGGGGTTATATATGGATTTGATTCGAGGCTATGAGACCAGACCAAAATGGAAAAAGGTATTGACTTTTATTTTTATGATTGTGCTGGGATGTCTTTTGAATTTTACCGGTTCGGAGATAGCTTACAGGTTAGATATCAATCTCTATTTGGATTCTATAGGTACTATTTTATGTGCTATGCTAGGAGGCAATATTCCGGGTATAACCGTTGGATTACTCAGTTCTGTTATCAGCGGGATTGTTTATGATATGGACAATCTATCCTATAGTGCGCTTGCGGTTTTTATAGCATTGTTTACTACCTATGCCAATGAAAAGAAATGGTTTGAAAGAGTTGGTACGATATTGCTTTCTATATGTGTGTATGCTTTATTAGGCGGCACTTTAGGCTCTCTTATTACCATGTATTTATATGGCTTTGGACAGGAAGAAACGTCTGCAAAAATTGTATATGCCATATCAAATTTAGGAATCTTTCCGAATTATATTTCTGAGCTGTTGGGAGATTCACTTACTGATTTAGTCGACAAATCAATTAGTCTATGTATAGTACTTATCATATATCATATTTTCCCTAAGAGTATACGGGGAGATTTCAGAATTCATTCATGGCAGCAGACTCCATTGACGCGAAAAGCTGTATCAACCCTTATGACTACCAAGACCGGCAAAAAGCCATTGTTGTACAAGCTTATCTTCATATTGGGATTGGCATCCCTTTGCGTCGGCGTCTCGGCGTTTATGAGTGGATATTTGGTTTTCAGAAATGCGATAATTACTTTTGGATACAACAATGGTATTAGTGTTACCGATTCCACTTTAGATAGTTTTTCTGCTTACTTTATTGCCAGTCAGATTTCTTTATTTGTAGGATTTTTTATTTTTATTGTAGCTGTATTTGGGTATTTGGCCAGGTACCATATTATTCTGCCTCTCAACACCATGGCATATGTGGCTTCGGAGTTTTCTAAGAATGGTAAAGATTCTTTGGAGGATGTTGCTACCATTTTCGAACAAATCAAAATAGCTACAGAGGATGAGACGGAAAATCTTTACAATTCAATAAATGATCTCTTAAAAGAGAATTGTGAATTTTTGGATGCCATTAACAAGAAAAATGCCACAATAGCCGAAATGCAGAATGCTTTGATAGTAGTATTGGCTGACATGGTTGAGAGTAGAGATTTGAATACCGGTAATCATATTAAGGCTACCGCAGAATATGTAGAGTTGATTATGGACGAGATGCTCAGCGAAGGCATTTATAAGGAACAGATGACTCCTGAGTTCGTATCGGATGTATACCAATCGGCCCCACTGCATGATTTGGGAAAGATATCTGTCAGTGATACCATTTTAAATAAGCCGGGGCGCTTGACCGATGAAGAGATGGATATTATGCGAAAGCATCCTCAGGCGGGTGCAGATATTATTGAAAAGGTTATTAATGCTCTGCCGGAGTCAGAGGGAGGTTATCTCTATGAAGCTAAAAATCTGGCTCTGTACCATCATGAAAAATGGGACGGATCGGGCTATCCCAGTGGATTATCAGGAGAGGATATTCCCCTGTCTGCCAGAATCATGGCAGTGGCGGATGTGTTTGATGCCCTTGTTTCAAAACGTAGTTATAAGGAGCCATTTTCATTTGAAAAAGCTATTTCTATCATAGAAGAGAGTAAAGGCACACATTTTGACCCGTTGATTGCACAGGCTTTTTTGAATGCCAAAGACAGAATGCGAACCGTGGCAGAAGAGAAGGACTCAAAAGATGTATAAAGTATATTACATAATGCACAGCTGTTTTATAGTAGAATTGACTGACAGGTACCTGATATTTGATTATTTCAACAAAGCACTGATCAAAGATATGGTTGTTTTTCAGGAGTCTTTGCCGCAGTTTGTAAATGAAAAAAAGCTGTACATATTTGCCAGTCACTCTCACAAGGATCATTGGTGGATTGAGGTCCTTAGATGGGCTGACAATAGAGAAAATGTGCATTATATTTTGTCAAAAGACATTAGACTTGGGAAAAACTACCTCTTAAGAAATGGCTTAAGTCCGGATATAAAAGAAAAAATTACATTTGTTTCACCATTAAAAAAGTATCAAGTGGATGACATGGTAATTGAGACTTTACGTTCTACGGATGCAGGTGTGGCATTTTTTATAAATACATGTGGACTTAATATTTATCATGCCGGAGATCTGAATTGGTGGAATGTGGAGGGCAGAGGAGAACTGTACGGAGAAGTATACGGCAGAGAGTATAAGAGAGCTCTAAAGCCAATCATCAATAGAAAGTTGGACCTTGGTTTTGTGGTATTGGATTCCCGGATGGGAGAGGATGGGTACTTTTTAGGGATGGATTATTTCATTAAAAATATAGATTGCACTCATATTTTTCCGATGCATATGTGGGGTGACTATAAGTGGATTGCACGCTTTAAGAGCAGACCGGATATTGCCAATTTAAAAGACAGAGTAGTAGATATAGACCGTGAGAATTTGATTTTTGAAATAGAGGATTAGGATGGTTTTTAGCAGGAAGTTGGAGGCAGAGGAGTTTAATCCTGAAGTAATAATGAATTCCGGACAGGTTTTTCGTATGCAGGTAGAGACTAAGGGCGCTGATGGAATACCTGATACTTACAGCGCTTATTCCGGTGACAATGATGTGGTTTTTTATTTAAATAAGGATACGGATCAGTGGGATTTTGTATGTAAAGAGTCGCAGTGGGATTTTTGGCAGAATTATTTTGATTTTGATACAGATTACAGGAGATTTAATAATACAATCAGAAAAAGTGATGATCAATTTTTAAAGGATGCCTTAAAAGATTCCTTTGGGATGAGAATATTGCGACAGGATTTGTGGGAAGTATTTATTTCCTATTTGATTTCTCAAAACAATAATATTCCAAAAATCAAAAAATCTATACAGATTTTGTGTGATCGGTATTCGGATGGTATACATTTTCCGGCTGCTCAGGTACTGGCTTATGTCCCTGAGGAAGAACTCGCGGATGGGACCGCTCTTGGGTATAGGGCTTCATATATCGCTTCGGTGGCCGGGGCAGTGTGTGATGGTAAGCTTGATATAGAAAGTATCAGCAGGCTTTCCTACGACGAGGCATATGCAGCCTTGATTCAGATAAAAGGCATAGGGCCTAAGGTGGCAAATTGCATCATGCTTTACGGATTTCATTTTATGGAGAGTTATCCTATTGATACCTGGATGAAAAAAATAATATCCGAGGATTATAGTAAGTATTCTAGGGACGAATACCTTTCATATATTAATACAGCATACTTAGGATACCAGGGATACGTTCAGCAATTACAGTTTTATCACAAACGAAAAAAGTGATTTATTGGGGATGAATAATGTTTAAATATCATGTAACAGCGCTTTTGTTAGGTACAATTTTAGAATTTTTTATAGGTAGGTTATATAGTATATGGAATCCTTTTGATTCCATCAAAAACCTGGTGGTATATTTGGATAGAGCACTACTGGGAGATGAGATTATCGTACTTGAACCGGCAAAAAGGAAAAATCTTGGGCTTTGGATATTAGTAATCGTATTAGTGCCTGTGATAGTTTTTATTGGTTTTTACACGATAATTGCTTACGAGGTAGCGCCTGTTATAGGGGTTATATTCGAAGCAATAGCCTCTTATTTCTGCCTGGATGGGCACCGCCTGTTTTATATTGGAAAAGAGGCTATGGAGGATTTTTATAGCGATGGCATTCCGGCTATGAGAAGAAGCGTTGACGTCTTGACCGGGCATGACAGTGATAACGATAATGAACAGACGCTTACAAAAGAGGCGGTTACTTATATTGCTAATGAGTCTTCTGATTCTGTGATATCTCCGATTTTTGTAATGTTTTTATTTGGACCGGTAGGCGGATTTATTTATCGTACTGTTGATATTATGGATAGTGTTATTGGATATGATAATGACAGATACAGAGATTTTGGATATTATACGGCTTGTTTAGATCGGATTTTTGACTATATACCCGGCAGATTCTCCGGGTGGTTGGCGACTTTTTTGGCAAAATTTACGTCCGATTGTAATGCTAAAAATGCTTCATACATACATCTTAGGGACAGAAAAAAGGCTATCTCGGCTTTTTCCGGAGCACTGGAGATATCATTAAAAAATGACAGTATTGGTGATGATGACAGGGTGGCAAATGCCAGACAAATTAATACGGCAGTCAGGCTTATGAGAAATATGTATATCACATGCCAATTAGCTATTTTTATAATGATTATTGTGTGTTAAAAGTGTCAAAAGGCAAAAATCTCTAGTATTTGTTGGGACTTTGCATTATAATCGAATCAGGTATGTAATAAAATTAACCAGTCATATAGTTTAGAAATTAGGAGGAATTGCTATGTCTGCATTTTTATCTAGTTTTGCAAGTTATCTGATTAAGATGATCATACTGGTAGCACTGGGGGTTATGGGTGGCTTCATTGGAGTCAAGCTGCGCCAGTCCAGTGACAGGAAGAAAGGAATTGATGGTGTAGCATCAGAGTCTTCTTCCGAGGAATAATTTTTGGAGGACTTTTGTTTTGAATACTGGTGTTAATGATTTACGACGCGCCTACTTGGAGTTTTTTGAGAGCAAGGGTCACCTTTGCCTCAATAGTTTTTCTCTTGTACCGCAGAATGATAACAGTCTGCTGCTTATCAATGCAGGTATGGCTCCCCTTAAGCCATATTTTACAGGTCAGGAGATTCCACCTCGTAGACGCGTTACCACATGTCAAAAATGTGTTAGAACAGGAGATATTGATAATGTAGGTAAGACGGCTCGCCATCTTACTTTTTTTGAGATGCTTGG
>FLNY01003036.1_pt1 | contig 69747 bp, 51 predicted proteins | sample 1140381 | NCBI WGS metagenome assembly FLNY01 (sample SAMEA3878172, study PRJEB12797) | bioreactor metagenome | biome: Moose rumen | place: Sweden | collected 2011-10
AAAGAGAGAGATATCGTTTGATATCTCTCTTTGTTTTTACACACAAGGACAGTCCCGCACCGCCGTCACCACACTCAATACTCCCACGTCATTCCTGGCAAGCCGAGAATTCCGACATGTGAAGCTTGGCTGGACAAGAGTAAAGACTTAGCAGATATTCACGCTACCTTGACACAGGGTATCAAAGATTTTGATTACCTTTGTGTCGTCACATAAAAACACTGGCGACAATGACGTTAATCACACAGGCATTTAAGAATATATTCCACATCTTCCGACGATTCAAGCTGACCAGCATCTTGAACTTTTCAGGCATATCCATCGCATTGGTCACTTTCTTCATGTTTTTCGTCAAGGTGGAAGAGCAAGTGACACACAACACGTGTTTCGAAGGATGGCAAGACATGTACAGGGTCGAGCTGGACGGCACGATGTTCAGCAACGACAGCACACACACCGCCATAATGCCCCTCGCCATCAAGGACATAGTCAAGAGCACCCCAAACGTGAAAGACGCCGCCATAACCTACGCAAGCAGCAACGAGGTGATAGTGGACAACGGAAAACAAGGTGCCGAGAGAAAGAGCCTGAGACACATGTACTCAGGCAAGTTCGCAGAAGACCTCAGATTTTTCGGCGTCCAACTGCTACGTGAAAAAGACTGCATCAACGACGGCGACGTAATCATACCTGCCTCACTCGCGAAAAAACTGTTCACCACGGACAAAGTAGCCGGAGACTCCATAACAATCGAGTGCTCCGGAATGACTACAAGACGATGCGTGGCTGGCACGTACCAAGACTTCCCGGGAAACTGCTGCATAGCGAACGGCATATACGAATACGGAGACGAGACAGACACTGACTCCCTCTACAACTTCAGCTACCACGTTTATGTCATGCTTAAAGACGGCAAGTACAAAGATAAGATTGAGCATGATATACAAAAAGCGTACGAGGCAAAAGCACAGCTGAGCTCCAACAACGAAGAAGAAGGCTGCACCAGCTATTCCTTCCAGCTGACCAATATACACGAGACGTACTTCTCCTTCGTCGACGAGACGACGGACAAGGGCGACTGGCACATGATAATAATACTATTCTCATTCGCAATACTTATCATCATACTCACAGGAATCAACAACATCAATTACCAGCAAGCTCTTCTCCCTATCAGGGCAAGGAACATAAACACAAGAATGATACTTGGCGCAGACAGGTCAGACATAATAAGCGGCTTGATGGCTGAGTCACTCATACTGTCAGCTTTCGCCTTCATCACGAGCATCATACTTCTGATAGCCATAGACAGCCTCATCACATACGACGCGCACCCACTACATCACATCAGGATGACCATGTACATGCTAGCAGTCTGCGTCATCATGTCACTGGCCTCATGCGCCATCCCCGCATACCGCGCCACATCATTCACACCATCCGTCGATCACAGATATCTGTACAGGAGAAACGGAACTCGCGGTCTCTCGCGTTTTGTGAGGATAGGCATACAGATCCTAATCAGTTCCGTGGGACTCACCGCGTCCACATCTTTCTTCATACAGCAAAACTACATATTTAATAAGGAGTACGGATACACGAAAAAAAACTTATTAATCGGAGAACTCAACACGAGCCAGACACTGACTCATAAACAGGAGATAAAACAAGAGCTGGAGCGACTCGACATGGTACGCTCCGTCTCCTACTCTACATTCGCTCTTGGCGTGAGCAAACGATACATGAAATGGAGCCGAGTATCCAACAAGGACAACAAAACGATGTTCGTGACAGTGCTGCCTGTCGATCATGACTACCTCCGCACCATGGGAATCAAGATTACGGAAGGACGGGGCTTCAACACGTCCGACAACGGAGCATACATCTTCAACGAGTCCGCCCGCAGGAGATTCCCATGGTTAAAAGTCGGACACACTATTTTCCCGCAGAATGACGAGGACACCCTGTTCACATACAATTATAAGGTGGTGGGATTCTGCCGAGACATCGTCTTCGAGCCTTTCAAGACTAAGGCAGAGGACGAGCCGATGTGCTTCATCATTTATGGGAAAGAGGCACCCGAGGAAGACTACGAGAACGACGGCAACAACATCATCAACATACGCCTGGCAGACGACGCGGACATTCAGACAGCGACCACGGAGATTAAGAGAACGCTCAACGCAATATGCCCCAGCACCGCAGACCACCTCAACATCATGCCACACAAGGAACATCTGTCCACACTCTACCAGGAGGATATCACGTTCCACCGGCAGATCATGATAATCACGGGCATCGGCATGTCCATCATGCTCATAGGCATATTCAGCCTTACCATGTTCGACAACGAGAACAGGAGAAAAGAGATTGCGGTAAGGAAAGTGTTCGGCGCAAGCCCGTCAGAGCTTATACTGCTCGCCAACCGCAAGTACGTAACCGTCACACTGGCAAGCCTTGCCGCCTCCGTACCATTCAGCGCAAGCCTGATATCATACGCTTTGGCAGACTACACGGAGCTGTGTCCGTACCTGTGGCTTTCCTACCCCGCCGCCGCACTCGTCATCGTTACACTTATCGTCACCACAGTGACAGCACAAAGCTGGCGCATAGCCAACCGACCGGTGGCGAGAGACATAACAAATGAATAAACTGCAAAACAATGATACGTATTGAGAACATAAAAAAGTCTTTCTCCTCAGGTGACATCAAGACAATGGCACTCAACGGAGTGAGCATGGAGGTTCAAAAAGGCGAGTTCGTGGCAGTCATGGGACCGTCAGGATGCGGCAAGACAACGTTGCTCAACATACTCGGACTGCTCGACCGCCCTGACGAGGGCAGGTATTTCCTCGACGGAACGGACACGTCATCACTCAGCGAGACAGAGAAAACCAAGATGAGACGAGGGCGTATCGGCTTCGTTTTCCAAAGCTTCAACCTCATCGACGAGCTTAATGTAGCAGAGAACATAGAGCTTCCACTCACTTACATCGGGGTGCCGAAGCAAGAAAGACAAGAACGCGTGAGGACAATACTCAAAAAGCTAAGCATCGGACACCGGGCCGACCATTTCCCATATCAGCTGTCGGGAGGACAACAACAACGGGTGGCGATAGCAAGGGCTCTGGTGTACAACCCGACACTCGTATTAGCTGACGAACCGACAGGAAACCTCGACTCCGCCAACGGCACACAAGTGATGGAGCTGCTAAAAACCGTTCAACAGGAATTCAGCACCACCATCATAATGGTGACCCACAACCAACGTGACGCCTTGTACGCAGACAAGACACTCAACCTGCTCGACGGTAGCGTCATCGACAAAAAGACATTGCTGTAACAAGGACAATCAATTAAGAATAAGTATACTATGAGAGTGATATACACCAAACATATACCTTTTAGCGGCTACGTGGCGATTACGTTTTTCGAATGGGTAATCGCGAGAAAAGAATTTAATCCGCTTGACGAGAAGATACTCAACCACGAGTCAATACACGTGGCGCAGAACCGAGAGATGGCCTACATCTTCTTTTATCTCTGGTACGCCGTGGAGTATCTCGTGAGACTCATACAATATAAGGGGGACATGAAAAAAGCGTACGCCAACATCTCACTCGAACGAGAGGCGTACGACAATGATGACGACACATCCTACATCTCCAGACGACGTCACTACGCCTGGAGAAGATTTCTGTGAGACGCGGGCAACCGAAGCCGTAGCCAGCACATCACACAAGGTTCACGATCATGAGAAAGACATGGTCACGTCACCATTCTGACTATAGCCGTAAGCGGCATTGACGTCACGCTCACGTTCACTCTCCCGCTCAATCTGAGCCAAGTCCTCGTCTGTCAGTCCGTCCAACTGCTCCATATAACGTCTCTTATACTCCGCCAATACACCTGAGCGGCCACGCTTTCCCGTGAAAGGAAACCTCTTACCTAACAGTTTTCTAAACATAATCCATCCTCCTTCACGGGCGAATTTACTCAATCGCACAATCTGCGGAAAACACATTTTTATGTTTTTGGACATACAAATCAGAATATAAGTATTTGCGTCGTCCGCAAAGAATAATCATGACTCACTAAGGATTTACCGACTCTTTGAAAGTCATGCACAAAGAGGAGACGGCTAACTCTGACTCTCTTGCGACCGTCATTTTCAGTCTTAACAAGAACGATGAATAACAATGGAATAACGGACAATTAACTATGTGACGATATTTCCTATGCCTATATTTTATCAAAAAGCAGGTTAACTCGCTGATATTCTCAAAATAAAGCATTTAAAATTCATATATCTCTTTTTTGAAATTCTTAGGTTAGGATATAGTATACAAACAGGTCTGCAGTTTTCATAATCCCAACCTGAACTTTTCAATGTCCTAACCTAAGAATTTCAGACGAAGAATAAGCCACGATAAAATTCCAGAAGTCATTTTTCGCCGTCACAAATCAACGAAAAAAGAGGAATTTCGAACAATAAAAAAAGTGCGAGATGGAATGGAAATTCCTATCGTAGTGAGACGGCAAATGACAGGTGAGACGGACTTGTTTACAGTGCGGGATAAAACAAAAAAAGACAGGACCTCAGACAAGTCCCATCTTTTATGTTTATATATTTAAAGGAATAATCACATGAGTGCATTCATCTGCACCGCCATCTGCTCTGCCACCTTCTTGGCCTCCTGTCCTGCGACCTCAGCGAATCGCTCTGTCTTATCAGCGTATATGATCGCTCTGCTGGAGTTCACAATCAGTCCACAGTCCTTGGTCATTCCGTATTTACAAACCTCCTCAAGACTACCGCCTTGAGCGCCTATGCCGGGAACAAGCAGGAAATGGTCAGGGACAATCTTTCGGATGTCCTCAAACATCTTACCCTGTGTGGCGCCAACCACATACATCATATTGTCCTTGTCTCCCCACTTCTGACTCTGTCTCAGAACCTTCTCAAACAGACGTTCACCATCCTTGTCCTCAGACAACTGGAAGTCATGGCTTCCCTTGTTGGATGTCAATGCAAGCAGAATCACCCATTTGCCGGGATACTGCAGGAATGGAGTGACGCTATCCTCACCCATGTACGGGGCGACAGTGAGAGAGTCAAGACTCATCTCCTCAAAGAACGTTCTGGCATACATGGCACTGGTATTGCCGATGTCACCACGCTTAGCGTCTGCGATGATGAAATGCTTCGGATAGTTCTCATTGATGTAGGATATGGTCTTCTCGAATGCGACCCATCCCTTCACTCCCATACTCTCATAGAAAGCGAGGTTAGGTTTGTAAGCAACGCAATAAGGCGCCGTAGCGTCAATGATTTCCTTGTTGAAGGAGAAAACAGGATCGTCGGATTTCAGCAGATGCTCTGGTATCTTCTTGATATCAGTATCCAGTCCGACACAAAGAAAAGACTTCTTCTCTTTAATCTGTTCAATAAGTTCTTGTCGAGTCATGATTACCTGAATAATTATTACGATGACGCGAAGTTACGAATATTTTATTTCACCGCAAAAAGCGTCAGCACATAATATGAGCGACAGGACATCACAGGACGACGAATGGCGCTGGTCTGACGCAATGACGAGAGCAAGTGGTCGGTATGCGCCTTTTTGCACTTATTAAAACGAGGTGTTACACTCATTTACGACAAAAAAAACGTATATTTGCAGAAAAAAAGAGACTAATGACTGACACAAACATCAAATTGGAGAAAAATGTGATTCTTATAGACGCTTCGTATGTGGACAAGGTGGCGTTCAACCTCACCGTGAACTTCGAGAGGATGCTCATGCGAAGAATTCCCAAGGCTGACCTTGCACACTGGCTAGACTGCGTGGCGTTAGACGGAGGAATAACACCGGGTGACAATCAGATACAGGTCATCTTCATATATAATAAGGATAAGAATGCACTGCGGCATTTCACGCCATCAGACTTCTCTGAGGAAATAATTAACAAAGCATTCAAGGATAACATCGGAGAGTTCACGATGTCCGCCTATCCTATCGAGAGTAACATCACTGACGGCAGCGATTTTTTCCTCGACACACTGACTGTGATTCTGGACAACGCGAACGTAGAGAACGTAATGGTGTTGCCCAACGTAGAGACATACGGGGCTGAAGCGAGAAGCGTGATCAGGAAGAGTGAAGGCAAAAAAGTCACCCTATTCGCCATGGAGCCACAGGCTGGTTCCGGTTTCGAACAACAGATTTTAGGCTACTCGCTCATGAGCGCACTGGGCATCAAGGGAGACGAGTTATAGACTATATGACACAAGACACAAATGGAGATTCTACTACATATCACGGAGACACTGAGCAGCATCATGTGGGGATGGCCCATGATTATACTGCTGCTGGGCACACATATATATCTGACCTTAAGACTTAAATTCCCACAAAGGAAAATTTTCACCGCCATACGGGTGTCTTTGTCTAAGGACTCTCAGTCAGAGGGCGACGTCAGTCAATTCGCCGCCTTAGCAACCTCACTCGCCGCCACGATAGGCACAGGAAACATCATCGGTGTGGCCACCGCCATCAGTCTGGGTGGTCCGGGCGCCGTCATGTGGTGCTGGCTGACTGGCGTGTTCGGCATTGCCACGAAATACAGCGAGGGACTGCTGGCTGTGAGATACAGGGTGACAACACAAAACGGAAGGATGCTGGGCGGTCCGATGTATGCATTAGAGCGCGGACTGGGAATGAGATGGTTAGGAATATTATTCTGCGCCTTCGCAGCAGTGGCCACATTCGGAATAGGCAACACTGTACAGGCAAACGCCATAAGCGAGAACATCAGCATGGTGTGCTCCGACTACATAAGTCCAGAATACACCAAGATGATATGCGGCTTCTTCCTTGCCGCCGTGGTAGGATTCGTCGTCATCGGAGGAGTGAAAAACATCGCCAGGTGGTGCACCGCACTCGTACCGCTCATGGCGCTCTTGTACGTCCTCGGATGTATATATATACTGATTATCAACAGAGCATATCTCTCCGACGCCATCAACGTGATAGTGTCCGACGCATTCTCGCTTCGCGCAGTGGCAGGCGGAACGGCAGGCACCACACTCATGCTGGCAGCCAGATATGGAATAGCAAGAGGATTGTTCTCCAATGAGTCGGGCATGGGCTCGGCACCGATAGTGGCGGCAGCCGCACAGACCAAGAATCCTGTACGCCAGGCTCTCGTGTCCAGCACAGGCACCTTTTGGGACACTGTGGTGATATGCGCCATCACAGGACTTGTAATCACCACAAGCATAATAGCCAATCCTGAAATAAGCATGGAAGACGGAGGCATGCTGACGAAAAAAGCTTTCGCCATGATTCCATACGTGGGAACACCGATACTTACATTCGGCATCATCACCTTCGCCTTCAGCACGATATTAGGATGGAGCTACTACGGAGAGCGCGCCATGGAGTACCTGTTCGGCCAACGCTCCATAGTGTTTTACAGAGTCGTCTTCATACTTCTCGTCTATGCGGGAGCTACGATGAGCCTCACTCTGGTGTGGAACCTTGCAGACATCATGAACGCCCTCATGGCCATACCAAACCTTATCTCACTGTTGCTGCTGTCAGGCGTGATAGCCAAAGACACTCAGCATTATCTATGGGAACACAATCTGGAAGAGGAATTTAACGAATAACAATTATGGTAAAAGATCTCTGCATCATTATGCTCACCGCTGGCATCACCAGCCTGCTATTCAAATTATTCAAGCAACCAGTGGTACTGGGATACATCGTGGCGGGACTGCTTGTAGGTCCGCACATGTTAGGCGAGTCATGGATCACTGACGAGCACAGCGTGAGCACATGGGGTAACATCGGTGTGTTATTCCTGTTGTTCTCCCTCGGTCTCGAATTCAGTTTCAAGAAACTGATTCAAGTGGGCAGCACAGCCATCATTGGTGTAGCCACACAGGTTATCGGCATGATGAGTCTTGGATACATTACCGGACTCTTGTTAGGCTTAGACAGCATCAGTTCCTTGTTTCTAGGAGGAATGCTGTGCATATCAAGTACGACTATTGTCTTCAAAGCCATCGATGACAGCGGGCTCGGCAGTCACAAGTTCGCCAAGGTGTGCTTCGGAATGCTCGTGGTCGAGGACCTCTTCGCCGTCATTCTCATGGTGATACTCCCATCCATAGCGGTAAAGAACGAATTTGAGGGACAGGAGATGTTCATGAAAGTGGGCAAGCTGGTCAGCTATCTCCTTATCTGGTTCATCACTGGCATATACATCATACCGAGTTTCCTCAAGCATTTCCGCAGGTACCTGAACGACGAGACGCTGATAATACTGTCCATAGGACTATGCCTAGGCATGGTGCTTCTGACCGTGGAGTCAGGTTTCAGCTCTGAGCTTGGTGCATTCGTGATGGGTTCCATCTTAGCGGAGACGATTGAGGCTGAGCGCATAGAGCATCTGGTGGCTCCGATAAAGAACATCTTCGGAAGCATCTTCTTCGTGTCTGTCGGCATGATGATTGATCCGTCACTGCTCGTGGAGCAATGGATGCCGATAGCCATAATATGCTTAGTGGTCATTTTGGGTAATATAACATTCGTGAGCCTCGGAACGCTGCTCGGAGGACAGTCGCTGCGTGTGTCTCTACAGACAGGCTTCACACTGGTACAGATCGGAGAGTTCTCGTTCATCATAGCGTCGCTGGGACAAGACCTTGGCGTGACAGACCCAAAGCTATACTCCGTCATCGTGGCGGTCTCAATACTGACCACGTTCCTCACACCGTACATAATGAACATGGCGTACCCTACCCTTGACTTCTTCAACAAGCACTTGAGCAGCAACACCAAGAAACACCTGGAGGAACGCCAGCAAAACCGGAAACAGTCCACGGCGGCAGCATACGTCACGAACATAGCCAACAAGGTCATGAACACCTTACAGAGTCTGCCTGTGAGCAGATCCATCATCTCACACTTCACTCAAAACCTGTACGCCAGGGAGAACCTCGCCGAGGCAAGACGAGCAGTGAAAAGCATGGACAAGGAGGCGCTTCTCGCCATGGATATACACATATCCGAGTTTTACGTGCCGGAGAAGTCCGCATTCTGCGGAAAAAGGCTGAGAGACCTGAATATCAGACAACGATCAGGCGTCAGCGTGGTGAGTATCATGAGAGGTGAGCTGAACATCATCGTGCCAGGAGGCGAGCGACACGTATACCCGCACGACAAACTCATCGTGGCAGGTACGGACAGCGAGATGGACAACTTCAACAAACTCATAAACAACAGTGTGATAGAGACACACGACTCAGACAACAAAGCGTCGATATCCCTAGAGCACATACACATTTATGACAACTCTCCACTGATAAACAAAAGCATAAAAGACTCACAGATAAGGGAGAAGGCTTCGTGCATCGTCATGGGTATCGTAAGACCTAATGACAACATCTTCATGAATCCTGACCCTGCTATGACGTTCAACACCGGCGACTACATCATCGTAGCCGGCGAGAAGGACAAGATAAAGCAATTCAAAGACTCACAACAATAACTCATGACGAGCGTCATATACACCATCGGACATCACAACCTGACATTTAACCTGTTCATCAGGTATGTCAGAAACTATGGTGTGCGATGCGTCGTCGACACACGTGAGAGACCAGACATCCCTACAGAACCCATATACACTTCAGAGCATCTGAGCAACGAGTTAAGCAAGAGCAACGTGAGGTATCTCTCGTTCAGGGATGAGTTCGGATTCATACCGTCAAGCTGCAGAAACAGCAAGGGCAAACCCATTTACGACAAGGTTACTCGACAAGAGTCGTTTCAGTCCGGACTGAAACGACTCTTGGACGGCATCGAGAAGGGTTACTCCATTATGCTCTTGGATAACACAGACGACCTGTGCGACAGCAAGAGATATCTATTGCTGGGAAGAGCGCTTGACAAACTAGGCATTAACGTTTATCACATCGTCCACGACGGTACAGTGCGCTCACAGAAGGAGATTGCCGAGATAACCTCTGTGAGAAAGAAGGACACGCTGGAGAAAAAGCTCAAGGCGGCGGAATTGGGTAAGACCGGAGAGGAGCTGGCGGCTCTTCACCTCATGAGAAAGGGACATATCATACTGGAACACAACTGGAACCTGCACAAAGGATGCGAGATTGACCTCATCACAAGGAAAGACGGTATATTACACTTCGTGGAGGTGAAGACAAGACACAGCAACAAACGAGGCGACCCGCAAATGGCAGTCGACGCACACAAGATACGTAACATCAGCAAAGCTATTAAGGAGTATGTCTCAAGAATGAAACTGGAGGACATGCCATACCAGACAGACATAGTTGCAATCATCTATCAGGATGAGGAGCACTACACAATGAACATGGATGAGGATGTGAAAGTCACACTCTCCGGACATTATTAAGTATCACTTATGAAAATACGGAAAGAATACCCGGAAAAGGAAATCATAAAACTATTCAACAGAGGATGCACCAGATTCAACCTTCTCGAGGACGGCGACAAGATTCTCATCGCATTGTCAGGAGGTAAAGACTCACTGGAGCTGGTCAGACTTCTCGCCATGCGCTCAAGGATACATAAGCCAAGCATAAACGTCGAAGCCGCACACGTGTTGATGGATAACATACCGTATGAGACTGACAGAAGCTACATAAGCGGATTCTGCGAGGAACAAGGCATCAAGCTGCACATACTGCACACACGCTTCGAGGAGGACGAGACAGCGAGAAAGACACACTGCTTCCTGTGCTCCTGGCACAGACGAAAGGCTTTGCTGGAGTTCGCCAGAGACAACGGATTCAACAAGGTGGCACTGGGACACCACATGGATGACATTGTCACAACGTTCCTGATGAACATCACGTTTGAGGGCTCTCGCAACACCATGACTCCTAAGCTACAGCTGACACACTACCCTGTGCAAATCATCAGACCACTGTGCATGGTACACGAGAGACTCATCAGCGACGCGGCAAGACAATTCGGTTTTGAAAGACAGAAAACACCATGCCCATATGAGCACGACACACAGAGGAAAAGTATGACGGACGTGCTGAGAACTCTCGAATCTCTCAACCCTGAGGCCAGATACAGCTTATGGAAGGCCATGGGATTGGAACAATAGACTAAGATAACGCACACAATAGCTAACTTACCACAAAAAAACAAAAAAACAATACACTCCCGACCATATATAATACAAAAATGATTAACTTTGCATCGTGAACCAAATATATGCAATTATGAAAAAACTGAGTTATTTATTTAATTTTATCCTTCTAACGATGACATTAGGCGTTCTGACATCATGTGATGATGAAACAGTCAGCAATGTCACTCTATCAGGACAATGGGTGGGAGTAATGAACATCTCATACGACGCACAGAAAGAAGATGGCAACTTTGTCACATGCATAGCAGAGCGGTCACGCGTCTATTTCAACAAGTCAAGCTACAAGTTCGCCACCGCCGGAAGCGGAATGCAGATTGACGAATACCCATACGGTCCATACTCTCAGAAGTACCGCACTTTTACATGGACCCTGGACAAGTCTACAAATCCTGCGACTGCAACTATCGTCTATAGTGATGGCACAACCTACACTCTCGTGGATCCAGGAATAAGCGATGACGGTACACAGTTCGGAGGATACATCGACTACGGAACAGGTGGCCCAGAAACCGTCTGCCTCGACTACGACAATGAATTCAACTGGTCTACAGCAGCTACGGAGGACGTCGAAAGATCTAATTGGGAGGATGCGTACGAGGAGTACATGAAAGAGAAATGGACATTAGCCAGCGACACTTCAATGTGATCTGGTCATCAGTACAAAAATAAAGCAGCCCGGCTCATCACGAGTCGGGCTGTTCTTTTCATACAAATAACTAATTTCATCAAGGGAGAGCGCTACTCTATCTCTCCCACAAACATATGACAAAGTTATCATTTAACTTGGTAAATAAAAACGTTTGAACAGCATATAATCACACGACAACTGATATTAACATATAATGTGTAAATTTTTTTTACATACACTCATACTGTGTGAGTGACATATAAAAAAACGTGACAATGATCACTCACTGCCACGTCCATTCTTGTTCATCATACTCACACATAAATCGTTTTTGGGAAGAACGTTTATTCGAAATTGATATTCTTATTATTGCGTTTCTGATTAGTAAACGGAGAAATACGAATACCTTGCACGGAAATAATTATTTTTTTCGAAAAAAAATCTGACACGACAACGAGACACCATAGTCACATCTCCGAACCTATGCAACTCTCAACGATGTACAATTCACTTCAAAACATTGTATTTATTTCGTTTTCTGTCTATTAGACCACCACCCCCTCTGATGAGCGAAGCAAAAAAACACTCAAACATCCACAAATTATCCGTTATTCTACTATTTCTTTATTACCCCCACCCAAGACCAAAGGTGGCTTACGTCCATGCAACAATCACTGTTTTCTGACACAGACCGTCTGTTGCAGATGTGCGTGTCGATTAGCCAAGATACAGAGTCTTGGCAGTCATCAAACACACGCCTCACCCGGCAAAGAATGAAAGTCCGGAAATGATAAACGGGTAACAAGCGTAGGAAGACCCGACACGATGACTCATCACACTCAAATCATGTTTTGCCTTATGAAAAATGTTGACTAAATTCGCGGTACGTAAAACGGAAGAGCATCAATAACGTCATGTCATGTCAACACATCCCGTTACAGCTTTCCGTTATAGGAGAATAAAAACGAGTAAAACATATATTATGGAACATATAAGTCAAATGAGAGATAACAAGGAACATGATTCAGAAGAAGAGAAGGAATTCACACGTACAGGAACAGATGGACTCTTTTGGCCGACTTTCTTCATCATAATTACGCTTGTCACAAGCATAGCGTATACACTCTTATCCTTATATCCTTATTTGAACGAGACAAGGGACAAGGGATTCTCGTTCCCTTATGCCGAGATGATTCCAAGCATCACCATGCTGACATACACCACCCACACAGGACTGTCGTTATTGACAAAGAACCGCCACATGATAATCAGAAGTAAACTCAACGCTATTATCGCAGGCATAACGGGAATACTAACCTACGTGGCAAACTTGACTGACAAGGAAATAAGCGTCATATGCATCGTCATAGGTGTTTGCTGGCTCACATACCTGAAAGAGACCGCACAGACGAGAACGACAATACCGGCAAGCAAGAAGGTGCTCACGAGAGAGCTATCTCTGTTTATGCTCATGACATGCGGAGCCGCAATAGCATATAACATCGCTCCGAAATCAGAACTGACGAGAACTGACGACCTGAACAAAAGGAAGATGCTCTTCATTGCTAACACTACAATCAACGAGGAGGAATATACAGACAGCATAATAGCGTTTAAGAACCCGGCTCAGTTCATCTGCGTCAAAGACACGGCAGGAGCCACCACTTTCAGCCTGGATAACGGACAGGGCACATCAATACTGATTTTCGGAGATTATTTCGAAACCATGTTCGGAGAGAAAGACTTTAAGAAGTATTGCGAGATGTTCGAGAACGAGGACAACAAGGAGCTAACGAACCAAGACGTGGTGATAGAAAAGGTGTTCACCATACACGGAAACAAAACGTTCCTGCAAACGAAGAAATACACAGTTAGCAATATCGACCTCTATTGGACTTTCGTCGTCATACAAGACGCTAAGACAAACAAATTATGTGTATTCTCAAGTTATGACATGGGTAACAGCTCATACGTCGGTGAGATTCTTGAGTCAGTCAAATTCTGACACTGACACAACACAGGTTTGCCATGGACACGAAAACAACATATAGGACGGACTGATGAAACAAATCCGCCAAACCGCAGGATATGACTTGAAAACGAGTATATCTTTGTAGGACGAGAAGGAAAGCGTAACATTGAGATCCAGTTAACAAGGAACTATGGAACATTGTACGCCCACGTCACGTGCTCACCATTCACACACAAAATAAAAAAACACCAAAACCTTTCGGTTTCAGTGTCAACATCTAAAATTATGAATGATAAAAAACATCGAGCGGAAAACGAGACTCGAACTCGCGACCCCAACCTTGGCAAGGTTGTGCTCTACCAACTGAGCTATTTCCGCATTATCGTACTCCAGTGTGAAGAGGAGGAGACTCGAACTCCCACGGGCTGAGCCCACTACCCCCTCAAAGTAGCGCGTCTACCATTCCGCCACCTCTCCAGAAAAAGAGTAAGGTAATGTGCCCACGACAAGACTCGAACTTGCACGTCTTTCAACACTCGCACCTGAAACGAGCGCGTCTACCATTCCGCCACATGGGCCTCACCTAGAGCGGAAAACGAGACTCGAACTCGCGACCCCAACCTTGGCAAGGTTGTGCTCTACCAACTGAGCTATTTCCGCATTATGTCTTTTGGAGCGGAAAACGAGACTCGAACTCGCGACCCCAACCTTGGCAAGGTTGTGCTCTATCAACTGAGCTATTTCCGCATTATGTCTTTTTGGAGCGGAAAACGAGACTCGAACTCGCGACCCCAACCTTGGCAAGGTTGTGCTCTACCAACTGAGCTATTTCCGCATTAACACTAACAATATGTTGTCAAAAATCGTCTTCACTAAGACTTTGCTTTCCGTTAGCGAGTGCAAAGGTAGAACATTTTTCTTTACTGACAAATAAAAAAGCAGACTTTTTTTACTGAAAACGTAAAAAAGTCTGCTTTTTTGCTTCCGTTAGTCTTCACGCACACACCATCCTCATCTCAACCTGTCAAGAGAACGCACCAAAGCCTCGTCTTTTCTGATTCCCACGATAGCGAGAATATTGAGTATTATGGACAAAAACGGGAATATCGCAACGAAAGGGATATGGAAACTTAAGTTCTCGTCTGGAGCGGAAGCCTCAAGAGCCATGTCAAACTTATACATGAATATGGCGTACGTGACACAATATCCGACAAGCAAGATGGTGCTGACAATCGTCAGACGCAGTTGTCTCATTCGCTTTCTGAACAACATGATGCTTAACAGTGACAGCATCATAACCAAAATAAGCAGTATTCCCAACGAGAAAGGACCATAACTGCTGTACGAAGCACAGGGACCATACGCCGCAAAAGTGAAATTAGAACACTCCGCAACAGTTTCTCCCATCACTGTCCATTCTCCCACAGGGGATAACAACGCCACGAAAGAAAAGACAATCACCAGAAAAAGGTAAACAGTCTGTATCCTCTGTATCATACCGCAATATTAGGCAAGTCTGTCAGACGCATCCTTAGCAGGATTACGATAGTATATCTTATCCTCAATAAACTCCTGAGTCGCTATTAGCGTTGGCTTTGGCAAACGCTCGTAAAACTTGGAAATCTGAATCTGCTCCTCATTCTCGAACACTTCCTCAAGGCTGTCGCTTGAAGTACCGAACTCCTGCAACTTCTTTGAGAGCTCCTCTTTCATTGCAACAGAAATTTGATTTGAACGCTTTCCCACTATCACAACGCTCTCATAAATATTGTTTGTGTCACGGCACAAATCCATAAGATCACGTGTAACCGTAGTTGTAGGCGCATTAGTTTTCTTGAAATCCATCTTCTTATAATTATATAGTTATTATTTCTAATTTGCTCTTTAACAAACCACATCAGTTTTTCTCGTCGTTCTTAACCTTTGCCTTCGAACGTTTGAATATGTGGTTTGCCTCTTTGATGTACTTACTGTCCGGGAACTCGTTGGTAAAACCATAATACTCGTCTATCGTCTCACGATAACGGTCGTCTGACTTCTCTTCCACGCTCTTTGACGCCAACTCATACCTGGCTCTCAAAACCATCATACACAAATCCTCGCGCAGATTCGTATACGGATAAGACCTAAGCGCATTTTCCGCCGTTATGATACACGCCTCATAATTACTGCCTCCATTAGGACAGTTACCCGTGTAATCGCCTAAGTCATAGTAAAGCTTGGCAGAGTCATACTCCTTCTGCACCAGACGATCCTGCAGCTGGAATATCATGTCATTGACATCTTCCTTCAACAAAGAGTAAGGATAAAAGTCCAAGAACTCCTGCAGTTTGTTAATCGCAGAGTATGTCGGTGTCTGGTCCAGACGCGAGTCCGGTGACTGCAAGTAGTTCCCCCTCGCACTGTAGAATCGCGACAGCTCCGCATACGCACCCTTAGGATACGTCTTGACATAACGGTCGAGGAAGAGTGAAGCCGTCTCATAATCGTTGAGGTTATAATAGCACATACCCAACATGTACAAAGACTCCTCTGCCCTGTCTGAACCCTTGAAAGGAACAATAAGCTCCTCCAGCAACTGATAGGCACGAGTATAGCTGCCAGACGCATAATACTCCTTGGCAGCCTCATACTTATAGTCATAATCCATAGTCTTCAAGACCTCGTTATAGGAGTTGCAAGCACCAAACAGAAGCGCTGAAGACATTAGTAGAAAAAGATGCTTCTTCATTACCATAAAAAAAAGTGATGCAAAGGTAAAGAATCATAATGACATAACCAACATGTCAAATTCACTTTTTAACATCAATGTGCTAAAAATTAAGAGTTTTTATGACAAGATAAGTAAATATAACGTAATTTTGCATCATGGATTTTGTTTTGACATCACAGTACGAGCCAACGGGCGATCAACCGGAGGCCATCGAGCAACTTACGCAAGGAGTGAATGAGGGTTTGCCTGCTCAAGTTCTTCTGGGAGTGACAGGCTCCGGAAAGACATTCACCGTGGCGAACGTGATTAAGAACGTTAACAAACCGACACTGATTCTCAGTCACAACAAGACTCTGGCGCACCAGCTATACACGGAGATGAAAGGTTTCTTCCCGAATAACGCCGTCGAGTATTATGTCAGCTACTACGACTACTACCAGCCAGAGGCATATATTCCGTCGACAGACACTTACATCGAGAAGGACCTGGCAATAAACGAGGAGGTCGACCGGCTTAGGCTTGCCGCCACGTCTGCGTTGTTGTCCGGACGCAAGGATGTCATTGTCGTGTCATCCGTATCGTGCATATATGGTATGGGCAGCCCTATGGACTTCAGCGAGAACATAACGGAGATAAAAACAGGACAGTCACTTGACATCAACGTGCTGCTGAGAAGACTCGTGGACAGCCTGTACGTGAGAAACGACATAGAGCTGACACGAGGACACTTCAGGGTGAAGGGCGAGAACGTGGACATCTACCTCGCTTATGACGAGAAGGTGGTGAGGGTCTGCTTCGCATGGGACGAGATAGAGAACATACAAGAGATAGACCCGTTGACCGGTGCCGTAATCTGCGACTTCACTGAATATAAGATTTTCCCGGCGAACCTGTTCATGACGTCCAAGGACAAGGTGCAAGTGGCCATTCACAAGATAGAAGATGACCTTCACGAGAGGCTACAATATTACGAGGAGATTGGTGACGTGGCTAAAGCGCAACTGCTGGAGATGAGAGTCACCAACGATCTCGAGATGATTAGGGAGCTAGGACATTGCTCGGGAATAGAGAACTATTCTCGATACTTTGACGGCAGAGAAGCTGGAGAAAGGCCATACTGCCTGCTGGACTTCTTCCCGAACGATTTCTTGCTCGTGATAGATGAGAGCCATGAGTCCATTCCACAAATCAGGGCAATGTACGGGGGAGACAGGAAACGTAAGACCACGCTTGTGGAATATGGCTACAGACTACCCGCCGCCATGGACAACAGACCTCTCAGGTTTGACGAGTTCGAGGAACTCACCAAGCAGACAATCTATGTGAGCGCCACTCCCGCAAAATATGAGCTGGAGAAAGCGGAGGGCGTGGTCGTCGAACAGCTGATACGACCGACAGGACTGCTCGACCCTAAGATCGAGGTGCGACCGACAGAGAATCAGGTGGACGACCTCATGGAGGAGATACAGAAACGTATAGAGCTGAACGAGAGAGTATTGGTAACAACCTTAACTAAGAGAATGGCCGAGGAATTGTCTGAATACCTGCTGAACAACGGAGTGAAATGTAGCTACATTCACAGCGACATAGACACTTTTGAGCGTGTGGACATACTGGACAAACTCAGGGCCGGCGAGTTCGACGTGGTTGTGGGAGTGAACCTGTTAAGAGAGGGACTGGACCTCCCGGAGGTGTCTCTCGTGGCCATTCTGGATGCGGACAAAGAGGGATTCCTGAGAAGTCACAGGGCACTCACACAGACCGTGGGACGAGCCGCAAGAAATGTTAACGGCATGGCTATACTTTACGGCGACAAGATTACGGAAAGTATGAGACTCACCATAGATGAGACGGAGAGACGAAGGAAAAAACAAATGGAGTATAACAAAGAGCACAACATCACTCCTACCCAGATAAAGAAGGCACAAAAGTTCCTGCACGAAGGCAAGAAATCTGATTATATCAGCAAGGCATACATCGATGACGGCGTGAAGAACGCCGCAGAGGACCCGATAATCATGAACATGTCTCACGAACAGATGGAAAAGACTATATCACATACGGAGAAGCTCATGAGAAAGGCAGCGAAAGAGCTTAACTTCACACTCGCCGCCCAATACAGGGACGAAATGCTGAAACTGCAGGAGTATCTCGAGAACAACAAATAAACTCACGTACTCAGAAAGGATATAATAACAAAAAGAGGAACAGAACAAGCAGACAAGGTATGAAGATTGTTACATTTATTAAGAACTGGTCACTGCCAATAGCTATGCTCGCCGGAGTGGCAACCTACTACGTATATGTAAATATGCATTTCCTAGACTTCACGCACGACTTCGTGAACGAGGCGCTACACGGCTATATACAGCCGTCACTGATTTTCTGCATGCTGTTCGTGAGTTTCTGCAAGGTGGACTTCAATCAGCTCAAACCGAAGAGGTGGATGATATGGCCGTTACTGATACAGACAATGGCATTCGTCAGCCTCGGAGCGATAATCATCATGTCACCTGACAGCAAGTGGAAGGTTGTGATAGAAAGCGCTATGCTCTGCATGATATGCCCGACAGCAGCCGGCGCATCCGTAGTCACATCAAAGCTTCGAGGTAACGCGAGCGCAGTGGTGTCATATACATGCATAATCAATCTTGCGGCCTCTATCATCACCCCAGCTATTATTCCGCTATTAGACGAGGGAGAAAACGGCATAACGTTCTGGAGCTCTTTCTTTTTGATACTCAGAAAGGTTTTCCCTACCCTCATTTTTCCACTGGTCATTGCTTTCACATTAAAAAAATTGGCGCCAGAGATTCACGGCAAAATCAAGTCACTCAAAAATCTAGCTTTTAATTTATGGATCGTATCATTAGCACTGGCCATTGGAGTGACAGTGAAAGCCATCGTACATAGCAATGAGCCATTGGTGTCTCTAGCGGGTATTGCTATGTCAAGTTTAGTATGTTGCGTCATGCAGTTTTATATTGGCAGAAAAATCGGTAATCATTACCATGAGTCTATAGCGTGTACTCAAAGTATGGGACAAAAAAACACGGTTTTCGCAATTTGGATGGGAGCGACTTTTATGAATCCCGTAACCGCTATGGCTGGAGGTTTCTATTCAGTATGGCACAATATGATAAACTCATACCAATTGTACGTGGAGAGAAAAAGAACAGCATAATACATGCCTGAAACAAAAAGGACAAAATGTCTTTTCACTGTAACCATCACAAAGATAAACCGAGACATGACAAGTGAGAAGTGCGAGGCACTCTTGCCGTACAGGGTCGCACAGTCACTTGAAAACTGAGGGTTATAGACAAAGGGGGAAACAAAGGCGTCCGACATCAGTTTTGATGTCGGACGCCTTTGTTTTTGCATGAACGTCTTATTTAGGATGGTTAGGTTACTCAATGTTTAACTATTATCACAGAAGGCACATACTTTGTTAGTTACAAATTATAGCAGACACAAATAAAATAAAAAAGAAGAACAAAAAAGGAAATAAGTAAAAACACCCTAAGGCAATACGATAAACGTACTGCCTTAACGTGTTTTTATTTAGGAATCAGAAGATAAACAACTTTACCTTACCAAAGACTTCCCCAACCATTATTTCCTCCGCGGCTGCTACTTCCGCCACGACCTGACTCCTCCATATCAACAGAATAACGACGACGAACATCACCCTCATCACCTTTATTACCAAGATCGCCTTCATTACTTCCATTCAAGAATGGAGCATCAATCCTAAACGAATAGAATTCAGCTTCAGGTCTAATATACAATCTTTTCATATAATGTAAAAATTATCTTCGCTATATTTGGTGTTGTGAGATGCAAATCCCACAACACCAATGTTATCCCAATTTATTACTTAAGGTAAATCTTACGACTTGAACCATCTGAATACCTAATAATATTAACACCTTTCACAAGTTCGCTGTGACGTAATCCGTGAGCGTCATAATAACCGACAACACTAACATCATCAACACTATTTCCAGCAATACCATTAGCTATATCATCAATTTCAATCTCAAGAACAGAAGCACGTGCTCCAATATTACTTGACTCATCATCCTCATTAACTTTACCTCTGTAAACGAAAGCTCTGAACGGGGCAATAGAGAAGTAACAGTTACCTCTGTAGAACTTATTACTCTTAACATAGTAACAGTTCTCGGCACTCAAGCCATCACTATTCTCAACATCACTTGATTCGCATCCCAAGACACCGACATAATACTTAACATATGAACCGTAGAGAGTAATATCATCATTTACTGGATCTGGTGACTTAAGCTCGGAAGTCTTTTTGACCACAACATTCTCCTCATTGATTGACAAATCACCCGTAGCGACATAAATAACAGGAGTATTAGCAGCCAAAGTATTATCAGTGATTGAAGTCACTTTCAACTTACCGTATGTATAGTTGTCATCAACCATTGAAGGAAGATAATAACTTGTTACATTTTCAGGAAGAGTAGTAAGGTTGAACGGCATAACCAAAGTACCCCATGCTTTACCATCAATAAGAGTAGAAGTACGAGAATAAGTTGCAGTCTCAGCATTGAACTGATATGGTACAAAGAGTGTCATCTTATCAGTAAGAACAAGGTTTGTACAATCATACTGGACAACATACTCCTCATCTCCATTATCAACTACAGATTTAGTGACAATATTAGAAGAACCACTAACAAGGTCAGACTCATAGTCTGTATAGAAGAGAATATTATTGCCACCTGTCTGCCAACCTGCATCAGTAACGTTCAACTCACTTGACAAAGTAACCTCATCCTTGTATACATATACAGCACCGAGAGTAGAGATATTATCCTCAATCACACCAAGAACTTCTTCCTCAAGACCTGGCATATTATCCCAGTTACCCAAGAGAGTGAGTTCTGTCGCATCAGAGTTAAGCTCATAATTTCCGCGGAGATCACCACAATACAACAACTTAAAGTTATCGAATGCGATAGAACCACTAACCAATTTAAGAGAAATCGTAACGTCTCTACCATCTTGAACCTCAAGGTAAGGAGTTGTCTTAGTAGATATAGTAGTGAACTTCTCGACATAGCCATTATCAAGAACGGAAGATATATCATTGTTATCCTCGTCAGTACTTGACATAGAAAGAGTATACCAACCACCAGCAGAACGACTACGAATATCAACAGCTAACTTATATCTTCCAGCAGGAAGACCAGTCAAAGTCTGAGATAATGTTCTACCTGCGGTAGAAGAGTACAAGAAACGACCAACATTAACAATACCGTTAGCAGAACTAACACTACTAGCAGTAGAATTAACAGTTACTTTAGACCATGTTCCTTTTTTAGTCCAGCTATCATCAGTACCAAGCCCAGCCTCTTTAATAAGGAAGGAGCCGTCAACTGGATTATGAAGAGTACCATAGGTTGGAAGAGCTGTTAACATAACGTTCTTAAGATTCTCAGCCAAAGATGTCAATGATGACGTTGATGCAAGAGAACCGCTCCATACATCGAACAGATTATTATAAGCATCCTTAAGACCAGTAATCTCACGAGAACCAGTAAAATTCTTCATATTAACACGAGCTGCACGGATAACCGGCCAATAGTCACGTCTCACATTAGAAGCAAGCTTAGAAAAAAGTCTGTTCTTTTGATACTGTCCAGGTCTATGGAATACCCACTGGTCACCACGTGGCTCTAAGTCATTAGAAATAGTAGTGAACACGAGTCCATATTCATCACCTGACCATCCGAAGAGTCTACCTTTCTGATCCTTAATCTTATATATCTTATTATCATCAGATGTGTCATAACTCTCAACAGTCCACACATACGGAGTTGTAGCATTGACGAAAGTCATACCAACTAAACCAGATCCAGGACAGAGATAATACTTATTACCATCAATCTCTGTTGTAGAGATATAGAACGCTCCGCTTGAAGCATCAACAGGTTCAAGAGTAAACTTGATACCATCCTGTTCAACGAACGAATACATATTCTTCTTACTGTCAGTCTCCTTTGTAGTTCCGAGATACTTACCTGCATCAACATTGTAAACATATACATCAGTTGGTGAAGTCATCTCAGAAATACTCTGTAAAGACTCGCCGAGATAATAAAGTTCAATATTATCAAAGATAGCATAGTCATTCTTTCCAAGTTCACCTCTGACACCTACAACAAGATTATCTGAAGTAATCTCAATCTCAACAGACTTATAATAACCAGTAGTCTTATAACCAAGATACTTAGCAAGAGTAGTAGAAGCCTCACTCACTTCAGAAGCATAATCTTTGAAGCCATAAGTAAGGACATGATTCTCAAGACCCTCTTTACCATAGTTAAACAAATATGCAGCCATAGCCTGAGTAGATGCCTCAGTCTTTCCACTGACGGAATGGTCAAGAGTTACAGAACCCAACTCATCTGTTCCATCTGAAGCGTAAAGGACTGCACCACCATCAATATTACTGTATCCGTGAATAGAGAGACGATATCTACCAGCAGGGAGATTCTCGAGATAAACCTTCTGGTATAAATCATAAGGAGTAGAAGAATCAACAAGTCCCTCCATTTTGACATTAAAGTCATAGAGATTCTCTCTTAAACCATGATAATTCTCATTACCTATTCTAATCCTCAACTTTCCATCTGAAGTATTCATCACATTAGTACCGCTTTCGTTATTACCTAATGTAATAGGAAGAGTATTGTCATCCGAATTAAGATGCCAATATACCTTATTAACGTTGTTACGGCTGAAGCTTGGATCCTTGATGAAGAATGTTGCATCCATAGGATTATCAGCTGTAGCATCCTGAAGCTCCTTGATACGCTGTGTTGCTGTAATAAGCTCCCAGACACACGCATTATCATAATCAGAACTGATATAAAGAGAACCGTCAGAAGCAGGGTTCATATAACCAGGATTACCACTCAAAGGCTTACGAGTATAAAGTTTATACTGTAATGGGTTATTTTCTGGATCAACCTGCATAAGTCTGAACCAAGAGTTATTATAGTGGTGGTCATGGTGCAAGCCATCGAAGTAAGATCCATGGTCATTACCAGACTGATACAACTCAGAAGCGATAGAATAATACGTATAACCATCGTTAAGAGTATTATCTTCCCTCAAGTCAAAACCGAACTGATAACCATGAGAGTCAAGAACAGGGTCAGTACCCCAACTGTAACCACCTGAATTAAGGTAACGATACTCAGGGGTCAATGACGTACCATAATTAACATTAGTACGGATGAAGTAGTCACCCTCGTTAATCTCAGAGACAAGAACCTCACTTACACCCATATACTTCAGATTGAACTTATCAAACTGAATAAGGTAGTTAGACTCATCAGTACTACTCTGTGCATCAGCAGTATGCTGGTACTCAGAAATATCTATACCAAACGTAATAGAACCGCCATCAACATCGAGCTGTACAGGCACAGCGACAATGTGTGTCTCAGGATCGGAAGAAGAAAGGTCCTCAACAAGACGCTCCTGACCAGTAGCCTCCGCAAAGATATATCCACTATTACCAGTAGTATTAGTGGTTACCTCAAAGAGATAGTATCCACGTGGAAGATTACTGATAGTCTGGGACATAACAGTTGTTGGGCTTGACTCACTTGAATACTCAAAGAACTGATTTCCGCTTACCAAAGAGAAAGAAGACTCACTATTATCCTGTACCTTAATCTCATCAGAGACAGAGAAGTTCCACATGAGAGGTTCTTTTCCATCCTCACCAATACCTTCATTATTAGAAATTAACAAAGGTACATCGATAGGAGTCAAGATAGAGGATGTATAAAGAATATCCTTCACGTCAATATAGTATTGAACACGTGAGATAGCGTAAATCTTAGAGTAACCCTTGTTTTTGTCAACCACATAATCATTACAGCTGCTATCCCAACGGTGCAGATAACCCTTCGCAGATTTCAATGTCCAGTTATTATACTTAGCCTCTGTAAATGTGACAAAACCCTTGTCATAAACAATACTGCTCTGGTCATTATAACGGAAGAAATAATCGTTATCCTCAGTAAGAAGGACATTCTCTCGTTCAGAAGCATTTACAATCAAGTACTTACCATCGTCACCCTTATAGAACTCCCAAATAGTAGAGAGATCATTAAGAGGATTAACGTCGAAAGTAGTAGCCATAGTCTTGTAATCTGAGCCCTGGAAACCATCAGTACCTTCAGCAATACCAGCACAGTCAGTAGGATTCTCCCAGATAGTGAACAGATAATTCTGCGGATTCTGCATAGCGTCGTCCATAAGAGACTTTACCTCAACCCAAGAATTAGACAAAACATCAGGTATAAATGATACAGGAACAGAATTATAAACTCCACTAGCGTCTTTGTCACCGCAATAATACAACTCAAAGCGATCGACAAAAATAGTATCCTTAGCAACCTGACCTGCGCTTAAACCAAAGACCAGAGTTCCGTCCGTAACCTCAAACTCAATAACAGTCTTATAAGAGTCAGAACTCTTACCGTAGAAGAGACCGTTAATGACATTATATGTAGACACACTAGATGTGATGTACGAATCACTCACAAAAGCGTCGGACGCCAACACATTAGTTCCATCAGATGCAAAGAGATAAGCAGAGTTTTCGTACATAGCGGCTCCGTAAGCAGAGAGACGGTATTTTCCGGATGGAAGACCAGTTATCGTCTGCTGAACAGTAAAGTCATTACCTGTATTACCGACCATGGCCTTAATACTGAAAGCCCAGTTTGCACCTTCACGACGAACAACCACATCACCGACAGTATTGTTTGTTGAGAAGCCCAAAGAAGACACAGAACCATTACCATTAACGACCCACTTATCATAAGACGGTACATACTTATTACTTAAGTCATAGTTAGACATTAAGAATGTAGCGTCAACAGGCATATAAACAGACGCATCAGCTAAACCATTAATGAGTTGTGCTTTACTTAACACCTCCCATTCAGCTGGCTCAGTACTCATTCCCAACACATAAGAAGCATCATTTTGAATACCATCACCAGTAGCAGGAACCAGATACTTAGAGCTGTCCACCGCAAAAATGTAGTAAACATTAGGTTTATTGACAGCATCTACAGGCTTGAAGATAAATTTCTTAGCCAACTGATCCATATAAAAGCGTTTAGTCTCTGAACCTGTTCCATAAGAGAGATATCCAGCATTAGCACTATTGCTTGCATAGGACAACTCACCACGTATGGAATATGGCTGCAGTCCATAGAAATCCTCCAGAGTAGAAGTCTCTCCGAGAGCTGCCAAAACCAAAGGCATACCATGTTCCTTAGTGACAGCACGAGTACCCCATGTTGAACCTGAGTTTATATAAACATAATCAGGAACAGCAGTAGTACTATTATTATATCTTATGTAATACTCGACATCCTCCTTCAGATCGACAGACATGTCAGAAGGAGCTCCAAGATAATAAAGTTGGAACTTATCGAACAAAACATTAGGATAATCAGAATAAGAGAGAGTATTGATACCAATTGTCACAGAAGTCTTACCCTTAGACACTGTGAAAGGCAGTGATACGAGTCCAGACTCAGCCTCAGACAGATCCACAGACTCAGTAAGAGCACCATCAGTTGCGTACAACGTAGCACCTTCCTGAAGAGAGTTGACATAAACAGTCAGCTTATAATCACCCGGTAACAAGTCATTGATTACCTGAGAGAAAGTAGTCATACTTGAGCGGTCCATACAGAAATAGCTGTTACCGCTTGACGTAGTGAAGTCAGAAGAAGTTCCCTCAATTGTCCAGGCTCTAGAAGAGTCATGAGTCCAACCGAGGACTGTTGAAGACAAATCCCCACTTGTACCGACGGCCTCAGGGTTCACAACCATGAGAGACACATCAGCAGGAGAGACAGAAGTAGCAGAATAAACCACTCCACTATAAACCATAGCATAGTAAGAACGCGGTATAGCATAAATCTTGAGATAACCAACCTCAGCATCAACGACCACATCATTCACATTCGCTTCAGCATGGTGCACATATCCCTGTGGGGTATGCAAAGCCCAGTTATTGTAATCAGCTGACTCGAAGGTAACCTCAGAGTTAGCCACATTCAGACGAGTATTATCATTGAAACGATAGAAAATCTGACCATCCTCAGTCTGAAGCATAAACTCACGTTCTGTCAGATTAGAGATAGTGTAACCACCATTGTCCGTTCTGAGGAATTCCCAAAGATAAGCTCCATTCTCAATCGGGTCGATAGACGAGCCGAGTGTCATCGTGCTAAAAGCAGTACCTTGATAATCAGCACTACCCGCTCCCAGCATCAAAGGTGTTGAAGCGTTATGCCAGATAGAGAACAGATAATCCTGAGGATTATTAAGAATATCAGTGGAAGATGAAGTAACCTCAACCCACTTGTCAGAGATATCAGCAGGAGTGTAGTCCTTCGGCTCATCATAATAATAAGTATTGCTTACAGAAGCACCGCAATAATAAAGCTCAAAATTATCAAAGTAAGTAGTGACATCCCTTATATCTCCTTTGACACCGATTACAGCAGTACCGTCTGTAACTTTGAAAGTCAGAGACTTAACATACAGCGTTCCTGTGTTTCTGAAGAATTGTTGCTCAATCATTTGATTAGACGTACCCGAAGTAAATGCTGTCTCAGGAACATCGAATGCGACAGACGCCAACTCATTCGTTCCGTCACTGGCAAACAAGAAAGTAGCAGAAGACGAAGACGAAATACCTTGAGCGTAAAGAGTGTAGTATCCGTTAGGCAAATCAGTTAAAGTCTGTTGAACAACGTAAGACTTTCCATTAGACGGATACAATACCTTAATATTATAATTAGCATACAAAGTATTACCATCATTTCCGGAATATGTAGCCGAAGTATTTGAAGTAGTCACAGTAGATTTTACTGCAAGAGACTTCTCTGTTCCGTCACAAATAAACTTCCAGTTAGAAGCCAAACGATTATTACGGCTTATATCCGGGTCCTTAATAAGGAACGTCGCATCTTTAGGATTAGTCTCAGAAGCAGAAGACAACTGGTTGACCATCTCCGACTTATTAAAGATCTGCCAAGCAAAAGGAGTAGTAGAATCCACAATCGGGTTACCACCTCCATTTGGTGTCAAATACGTCTTAGTAGAGACACAATAAATATAATAACCGGCAGACAAGTCGTTTTCATCAACAGGAATCAACTTAAACTCAGTTGAGTTACCATCATTACCATAATATGATCCTTTGTTTTGCAAATAGCTCTGTGTAAGATTAGTTCCACCACCATTAGCAAACGCAGACTGAATAGTGTAACCATTCTCATTTGCAGTCTCCGAAATTGTATAAGCGAGAGGATGTACACTTGTAATAGCACGTGTTCCCCAATATGAGCCCGCATTAAGATAATAATACTCAGGTTTATCATCTGAACCAGCATTATACCTTATATATATATCAGAACCATCAGATAGAGGTGTACCTGAGATTGGTCCAGCATACTCAAGCTTAAAGTTATCAAACTTCAGGTTTTCAGAACCTGCGTAGCTTGAAGTCTTCACACCAAACGTTATCGTACCGCTTGTCACAACAGCTTCAATGGTCACAACATTGTCAGAATCAGCATTTTTCAACAAAGCTGTAGTTTCGTTCGTACCATCAGACAAGAATAAGCTGGCACCCTTAGCAGCACCAGAAACAGACACGCTCAACTTATAATTACCAGAAGGAAGGTCTGTGAGAGTCTGTGAGAACGTTCCATCAACATCCTTATCGAACTCAAAATATGATCTGCCATTCAGAGCACCGAAATCTGAAGAAGTACCATTCTTCACCCAAACACTCTTATTCTCAGACATTTCCCATCCGAACACGCCACTTTCCAAGTAACCACTCTGTCCAAAAGCGTCAGGGTTCAAGACAAGAGAAGTAAGGTCAATCTTATTAGCAAAAGAAGCTGTGCTTAAAACGTTAGGTTTATCACACACCAAATAAGTACGCGGTATCGCATACAATTTCAGGAAACCAGGATACGTGTCAGACACAATATCAGCCTTTGTCGACTTCCACTTGTGAAGACACTGTCCATAGAGAGTGTAAAGCATAATATTATTATAGCCTGCAGTAGAGATAGACAAACCAGCCATACCAACATTAGCCTCAGTAGCATCATTGTAGCGATAATACGTGCTTGCCTCAGACTGCATCATATTCTCACGATCTGCAGGACTCACAAAAATATATCGGCTACCATTCTTATAAATCTCCCACATATAAGACAAATCATCCGCAGGATTGATATCTTTCTTATAAACCATTGTCTTATAGTCACTTCCCTGCAAGCCGTCTGTTCCGTCACCAAGAATGAAACATCCGTCGACGTCACTCCACAAAGCGAAGAAATACTTCTCTGGATGCTCAAGAACCTCATTTGTGGAATTTCCGACCTCAATCCAAGGCGAAGTCATTGTCGCCGGTGTATAGTCAGACACCTCCGTATTATAGACAGATGATCTGTCAAGCTCACCATAATAATACAGCTCAAAATTATCCACATAAGATGTAGCTGTGACATCGGCCAAGCCAGTCACACCCACTGTCAAGGTATTATCCTCAACATCCACATCAATGTATCTCAGATAATTACTTCCTTCAGAACCATTAAAGGCGTCGTACGCATTAATAGTAGATTTCACATTAGCATTCTTTCCGAACGCCACCTTCTTGATACCGGCAGGGTCGCCATTGTCAGCAAAGAGATAGCATCCTCCTTCCTCACTTGTCACACCCTGAGCATATAGTCTGTATTTACCGTTAGGTATGCCGGTCAGAACCTGCTGTACGCTGTAAGCATCACCATCCTTCTTAACATAAGTTTTCAGAGCAGACTTTTTACCCTCTTCTTGATTTGAGCCACAATTACTTTGAGCAGTAGATGTACCAGAAGTGACATTTTGATTCTGCACCAAATCCTGAGAAGTACCTCCACACACAAACTTCCACTGTTTTTTCAAGGTATCAATAAAGTTTCTTGAGAAACCAGGGTCGCTAATAAAGAATGTGGCGTCAACAGCATTATAAGAACTTGCGGCGCCAAGCTCCGCAATCATCTGTTCCTTAGTCACCACTTCCCATTCAACCTTAGTGCCTGAATTTGCTTTAAGCGTGACGTCAAGATTAGAATTATACTGCAAGTAACCTTGTCCAGTAGCTACACCTTTAGCATTAAGATTATAAAAATATATATAATAAGAGTTTGGCTTGTTAACCGCGTCAACCGCCTCAAAACGTATAGGGAATCCTTTAGTCTCAAAAATAGCATCACCCAAACTATTTCCCAGGAAACGCTTTGTGTCACTTGTATAAAGAGGAGCCTTAACGAAATAAGTCTGACCTCCACCAAGTTCCGGTGCTGTCGTACCGTCATTGTTAGTCATCGTGATATACATCGGAGCACCATGCGTACTCATGACGCAATTTCTACCGTAAGTCGCTCCACTATTTATATACTGATATTGCGGGTTATCAGTAGTACCCGTATTATAGCGTATGTATATCTCCTGTCCCTCAGTAAATGATGTCACCACGACATCGTTCACGGCGTCTACGGAAGACAACCGAGGGCCACCTGCAGCAACAGCCACGGCAGAGACAATCCACATCGCTATCAAAAAAGCAGTTGATGTAAATTTCCTTGTTCTCATATTCGCTACTTATCACTTAATTATTTCACCTTATTTATATATATATATAACACTATTTACTCCACCTTACCATTGAAAGAAGAATGAAGATTTGAAATTTCTAAAAATCGTCATCATTTCACAAACATGTTCATTATATCCAATAATACACGATGCAAAATTAGTGTTTTTTTTCACACGAAGACACAACTGTTAATTTTATCAAACAATTTCGTATGTTTTTCACGAAAAAAAAACATTTAGCAAAGAAAAAAAGCAACACGACTTTACAACAAACACTCTGTTCAGAGTTCTTTCGCAGTTATCGTCACGTGTTTCTCAATCACCAACCAGCTTGTAATATTTAGGAGAATAATGCGGCAGCACCTTTGGGTGGAAAGCCTTGACAAAGTCCGCCAGCATAAGATGCGGCTCAACCGGAGACAGCTCACGATAAGGCGTGGACGCGAAATTACAGAACAGCACATGCTTTTCCTTGAACGCCCTCAAGTCAGCATACCTGGAATCCTCCGCCTTCAGGCACTTGAGAGAAAACTCCCCGTCAAACGAGCCATCGATTTGCCAGAAGTCCGCGTCCACCGCCTTAGCGTAGACACTCTCGAAGTCCATATTCACTCCTCCGGTCTCCTGTCTGTCGGCCATGACATAATCAGCTCCGGCATCCTTAAAGACACGCGCCATATAACTATTGCCGCCCATCACATACCAGCCGCTTCTTATCTGCCGTCCAGACACCACAGTCGGAATCCTGACATTAGCGTTTTCCGTCAGCAGCCTCACCTCCTCCTTCAACGTATTATATTTCATCTCGATATTATCGAACACAGCATTGGCCCGTCTCACCTCTCCCGTGAGCAGTCCTACGAGCTTAATCCACTCAGCCTGTCCCAGCGGGTCCGTCTCCTTGTAGCCATGATGCGGTATAAGCGGTATGCCACATTCCTTGAGAGTCTCATACCCTCCGTGTTTGCTTGATGACACAAAAATATAATCAGGCTGAGAAGCGATCACAGACTCCAGGTCGAAATTGCCCTCTTTACCTATTTTCAGCGTCTTCCCGTCTCTCATCCTTTCCACTATTCTCGGGTTGAAGATATGCCTCAGGCTATTCATGCCCACCACATCATCCTCCAGTCCCAAAGCAATGAAATTACTGAGTTGAAGAGCCGTCATACATATAAAACGCTTCTTAGGTTCTTTTACCACGAATGACACAGAGTCTCCGGCAGAAGAGGGATCAGGGTCAGAGACGGTGACACGTACTCCCTCACTGAGATAATCCACCTTTAGTCCTTTGGCATAACGAATAATCACCGTGTCCGGATATATATCCGCCTTACCCAAAACAGAATCACGGACAGAGTACAGAGAGTCGGCGCTGACCTTATCGTCAGTCTTACCCGCTCCTCCACAAGACGCAAGAACAAGCGTCAGGACAGATATAATATATAAGAAATATCTCATAGTGCAAATTTAACGAAAAAGTTGACATTGGCGTATAGTTAAACACGAAATTATGCCACGGTGCAAGATGTAATACCTATATATAGGTATCATAACCACCATAGGCGAGGCACTGCGACATTCGAAGATGTCAAGGAGCATGAAGAATGACACAGAAAAAACGGTCAGAAAAAAACACATTTGTCTCATAAAAAGCCACCACAACCTTTCTTTTCTCTGCCATTTTTGAATCAATTTGAACCAAAGATTAACAGTCTGGCGACACAACCAGATTTCCTACCAACATTCAAATTTATACTGTTCAAAACTCCCCTTTCTCCGTTGACACGTGACAACGGAAAAATGACTTCTTGAATTTTCCCATGCCTTATTCGGCATCTGAAATTCTCAGGTTAGGACGTTGAAAAGTTCAGGTTAGGATTTTTAAATTCTCAGACCTATATGTAGACTATTTCCTAACCTGAGAATTTCAAAAAAGAGACCTGGAGTTTTCAAACACATTGTTTTCGGATTATCAATAAGTTAACTTATTTTCAGCAGAAAAAAGGCATAGGAAATTTGGTTACAAACCAAATTGTCCGTTATTCCCCCACCTCCCACACTCATGCAGAATGGTTAAATTCCAATGGCTAAAATCTGACAATCTAATAGATAAAAAACAAAGCCACGAAACTTCACACCTATGAAAAGCGACACATCAACACAACAATAACAAATCAACAGGAAATCAGCATTTCAGCGGCAAAAAGCCCCCACAAAATAAAGAAGCAACGACATTACCTCATCAAATCACAAGAGAGAGCGGTAAAAAATAGTCACATCAAAAAAAAGTAGGACAAACACGGACGCCTCCGGTTGCCCTACCAAACAAACTTTAAATGATATTTTATGTATAATTATTTGCCGCGTCCGTTCCGAAGGCCATCAGCGGCATCTAATTCAAGAGCTTACTCCTCCGGAAACATTGAGTGGTAATAATCCTCAAGCTCCACAGGCTCCTGAGTATGACCTTCCCACACGGCGCGTATAGCAGGCACCTCAAGAAGACCCTTCAAGTTAGCAGTGACAGAATATCCCTTATGAGAGAAATACTCGAACCAGCTGTTCTCCTCTGAGTCCTCGTCAGAAGCGTCCCAGTACTCATCGCCCTCACCAGCCATGTCATTATGCGCATGGTCACCGGCGATGGACATCAACGGATAGAGATTGACAACGCCAGAGTTGATGCCGGCAGCCTGCATACGAGCGTACACGTCCTGCTTGTAATTGTCCGGCATATCGACTGTACCCACGAAGTAATTAGCACTGTACTTCTGAAGGGCGTTCTCGAGCTGAGTGTAACGTACGTTAGCCTTATAAGTGTCATAGCTGTCAGGGTTACCATGTCCCATGAAAGCCACCACACCCTGAGCAGCCTGATCCTTGTATATGTCATTGAGGATCTTAGCCACCTTATCCACATCGTCAGTGTTGTTCAGGAGCGGAGTGCCGAGCTTCAGAGTCACCTTTGACAGGTAAGAGTCGTCGAGGTCGCCGAGGCTGTTATTGGCGAAATCCTTGATATAGTTCACTACGCGACTGTACTCCTCACCAGGAATAACCTGAAGAGACTGAACAATAATCTCATCGTACTGAGCAGAGCCAAGGGCATGAAGCCAGAAGTTAGGAGCGTAGTAATTTCTCACCTCAGCCTTATCCTCACCCTCGTCATTTGCGTGCTCACCTGCCGCCGCGTAGTTGATACATATAGCGGAGCTAAAAGACATGTAGACATCATAGCCAGAGAATTTGCTCTTATACTCAGCCACAGTAGCGTCGAACGCGTTGAACGCCTGCTGCCAGGTTGATCCGAAAGCCACGAGAAGTATCGCTTTGCTATTCTTCTTCTGCGTCTTAACTTGCGCGTCGACAGCATTCTGATACTTTGTGTAATTGTTGCTGACATTATCGTCGTCATCGGAACAAGAGGCGAAAGGCAACACCAACGCCATAGTCAGCAATCCCATAATAAAAGATTTAATCTTTTTCATAATTGATTTATTGTTAATAGTTTAAGTTAGGTTTAAACACATCAGTTGTCCGCATCGTCACCCGTAGTCCTCAAATGTCTGAGAGCGACTTGTTTACCTGCGTTGACACGTATACTGAACGAGGCGTACACAGACATCGGCGGGGTTGTAGTCCCCAGATGATAAGGATGCGGTGTGCGGTCGACATAATTGAACATATTATCCAGTCCACACTCCAGTTTATACGGTTTGTCAGACTTCTTCTTACCGAACTCATGGGTAGTGGTCAGTTTCCATATCTGGTACGCCTTGCCATCTCCGTAATTCTGGTAGTAACGCTTACTGCTGCCCCTCGTGTAAAGTCCCACAGACATTCTGTATGAGCGGCACATATCATGTCGCCACACTGCGTACATGTTCCATTTGTTGTGCGCCATGCCGTCAATCACGATTTCGTCGAGTCTGGAATGCGTGACATCATACACCTCCGCCTTCGTGTCCAGATAGCTGTAGTTCCCTCCCACGCTGAGGTCACGAGTCAAGCGGCATGACACATTAAGATCCACACCATACGTCCTCGCGCTCTCCATATTCTCGTACATCCTCGGCACTATGTCGTTGCTGCCGTCTCCCATGAACGTCGACACTCCCACGGGAATCTCACTCACCGGCACGTTGACGAGAGTGATCATGTTGCGCAGCTTATTCACATAACTGGTGACAGACACTGTCAACACGTTAGTCCTGTACTCCACCCCACATGAGACGTAATCACTGGTCTGAGGTTTCAGGCCCGTATTTCCCAGGTAATAGAACGTCTTCTCCCCCATCCTACGTAGATACCTGTAGTGCAGCTCCTTTGGCGTCGGAGTCTTGAATCCCTCGCTCCATCCTGCCCTAATCTTGAAATCGCCGAGCGTGACCATCGAGCTTATCTTAGGCGTCACTCTGGCACCATACGAGGCGTTATGGTTGAAGCGCGCCCCAGCCACCACGTTAAGCCAGTCGGCCAGCTGCAGCTGCTCCTGCGCATAGAGAGCCATGGTCCAGTCGTCAGTATGTCCATTCTCCACACGCATCGGCGCCTTGAGGTAGTCATACCTGTACTCGGCGCCGGCACTGAGTGTATTACTCTCCATGAGCGTAAAGACACCCCTCGCCTCCACCATCGTACGTCTCTGGTCAGACTGCAGGCTACGCTGACCAGCGAAATACGGGAAGTAATTCGTGAAATTCCCGTTCGGGTCGTATCCGTCCTCCAACGTCGTGTCAGTATATTTATGGTAGTAGGCATGTCTGTTCCAGTCCGCGTTGAGAGTTACATAATCCGCCGTTCCCAACTTCCACTTTCCTCCCGCCGAGACACTGGCGTTCTTGTATGCCAGGTCATAGGTGTAGACATCGCAAGAAGCGTATCTTCCGTCAACAGGCCTGTTGATGGTCTTTGCGTACACACTACCGTCAGCGTAGACCTCCACATTCCTCGTAAGGTCATAAGTCACACGCTGCGCCAGCTGCCAGCAGGTATGTTTGTTCACCGTCATATTACGGCTGTCATCGATGAGCATGGCCTCCGTATACTCCTGTGAGGTGTTCTGCCATCCGTCACTGTGTTGAAACTGGAAGTTTGTGTAAGCCTTGAGTTTACCGACGTTGACCGCCAGGCCGTCATGTTGACGCACATCGTTATATCTGCCATATCTCGTCGTATTCTCCACACTCACTCCACTGTCTACATGTTTTTTGGTGATAACGTTCACCACACCCGCTATAGCGTCGCTGCCGTACAATGCACTATGCGCACCCTTGACAATCTCAATATGGTCGATGTTGTTTGGGTCAATGAGCGCGAGGTCGTTCTCTCCTCCCACATCACCATGCAGTCTCTTACCATCCACCAGCACAAGAATGTAGCTGTTTCCGAGACCTCCGAGCTGCATCTGGCTGCCCATGTCGCCCTCGTTGAAAGCAAACGAAGCAGTCAGACCGCCAAGGATATCTTCCAACGACTTGCCTCCGTATGAGTCGAGCATCTTACGTGAGATGACCTCTGTATGAACGGGGACATCCTTGAGGAGATGCTCCGTTCCCGTTCCGGTCACGACCACTTCCTCTAACGTGTCAACTCTCTCTTGCGCGGATACGCACACAGACAATGAGCCCGTCAACATTACGAGCGCAAAAACATCAACTCTCAATTTTCAGAATTAATTAAACGTCGCCGCCGCACCAAATCCTGGGCGCGGAAAGGCATTAACACAGAGGCAGGTTTTCTGGCTTCGCCATTGGACAAGCGGTCTTCCCGATACAATCAGTGACTTCTTGGCCTGTCCCAAGAAAAATGGCTTACAGCTGCAGGAACAGCCCGGGACTCACACCCGGTTCCCTCTCACGGAGGTGCGACAACACGCTCCGTTCACCTCAACAGACGCAAAAGTACAATATATATTTCAACTGAGCAAAAAAAAAGGGTAAAATCAATCCGCTTGACGAACAGCAAAGTTCACGTCAAGCAGTTTCTCCATCCATATCATGTCATACCACCTGCCGAATTTATATCCGCAACGGTGGAAATGAGCTACTCTCACATAGCCCAACCGCTCATGGAACAGCTGGCTGTCATGGGTCAGGTACTCATCTTCCTCATCCTTCCACGAGATGCACGCGTTCAAGTTGATGATGCCACGCCGCGTCAGGCGTTTCTCAAGCTCATCATATAACACACGGCCGACTCCTTTGCCCCGCTGCCCCTGAGAGACATAGATACTCGTCTCGACACAATGATTATACGCCTCGCGCTCATGAAAGACTCCGGCATAAGCGTAGCCCTGCACCACTCCATCCTCCTCAGCCACTATATAAGGATAGGAGGCGAGAGTGCGCTCAATCCTAATCTTGAACTCCTCCACCGACGGCACTTCATACTCAAAACTCACCGCCGTGTCACGCACGTAGGGAGCATAAATCTCAACAAGTCTCTCAGCATCATCAGGGACGCAGTCTCTCACCTTAATCATAACAAGCCTACACGATTAATTAAGCAAAACTTAATTGTTTACATATATATTATTAATATACCGCGAATTTAGTAACTGCCATGGAATTTCCGCACAGGCAGTCTGCATTTTTCCACAATTAACCACCGCACTCTTGTTTTTGTGTTATTTTTTCCGTTCCTTTGCACCAGAAGTCGGCACTCATGACTTCTTAACAATCAACTCAACAAAAGAAAAAGCGCGTCGAAATCTCGTGAGACATGTTCCTGTGAACGTCCCACAAGCAGGTTGTGAGAAGTGTCCGCAAACAGTACTGACTCACGCCATGAGGACATATCACACACGAAAAAGGAACGGGTCCAGTCACGGACAGACGACATTCGTAAACAGTCAACAGCACATGGCAAACGTCACTCCACATCTTGAGGTTCTCGGGCTCACAAAGAGAATTGGACACAGAGTATTGTTCGAAGACATAACATTCTCCGTCAATGAGCGTGAGCACATCGGCTTGATAGCCAAAAACGGCACAGGAAAGTCCACACTGCTAAGCATAATAGCGGGCAAGGAGGGACACGACGGCGGTAAGCTCATCTTTCGCAATGACATAAAAATAGGATACCTCGAGCAGTCGCCGAGGATTAGCGACAAGGAGACCAGCATGAGTGAGGAGCATGAGCTTCTCTACAAGCAGTATCTCACGCAGATGAAAATCACTGCCGAGGAGTCGGCAAGACCCGAGTCGCAGCTGTCCGGCGGACAGGTGAAACGTATCGCCATGGCACATATACTCGCTGACAAACCCGACATGCTGATATTGGACGAGCCGACCAACCACCTCGACCTGGAGATGATCGAGTGGCTGGAGAAGTTCTTGACACGTTCCACGATGTCTTTGCTGATGGTGACACACGACAGGTATTTTCTCGACAGGGTATGCAACAGCATCATCGAGATGGATGACCAGCGGCTATACACTTACAAGGGAAACTACGCTTACTATCTTGAGAAGAGACAACAGCGCATCGACAACATGAACGCTTACATCGCACGCGCTAACAATCTATACCGCACCGAGTTGGAATGGATGCGCTCCACTCCATGCGCCAGGTCAAGCAAGGCAAGATACAGAATAGAGTCTTTCTACGACCTTGAGAAGGTGGCGAAGACAAGAATCGCCGACGACAAGGTACGTCTGAATGTTAACAACACATATATCGGGTCTAAGATCTTCAACGCTAAAAACATAAGCAAGGCGTACGGAGACAAGGTGATAATCAGGGACTTCGACTATACGTTCTCACGATACGAGAAAATGGGCATCGTGGGAAACAACGGAACGGGTAAGTCCACGTTCATCAAGATGCTTCTCGGCATAGTTCCTCCGGACAGCGGACACATTGAGATCGGTGAAACTGTCCGCTTCGGCTATTACAGTCAGGAGGGCATGGCATTCAGGGAAGACCAGAAAGTGATTGACGCCGTGAGGGACATAGCGGAATATGTGGACATGGGAAACGGAGAGAGGCTCTCTGCCAGTCAGTTCCTACAGCATTTCCTGTTTCCGCCAGAAGAGCAATTCAGCTACATCTACAAGCTGAGCGGCGGAGAAAGAAGACGCCTGTACCTTTGCACGATTCTGATGCGCTCTCCGAACTTCCTAATACTCGACGAGCCAACGAACGACCTGGATATCATAACTCTGCAGATTCTCGAGGAGTATCTTAAGGCTTTCAAAGGATGTCTGATAATTGTCAGTCACGACAGGTATTTCATGGATAAAGTGGTGGACCACCTACTCGTCTTCAACGGAGACGGTAACACCACGGACTTTCCTGGTAACTATTCTCAGTACAGAGAGTGGAAAACTGAGAAGGAGAAAGACGAGAAAACAAAACTGACTGCACAGACGCCTAAGAAGGAAGAGGAAACAACCAAGGCGCGCAATGACAACAGGACGAGAAAACTCACGTTTAAGGAAAAGAGAGAACTCGAACAGCTGGAGAAAGATATATACGAGCTGACCGCAGAGAAAAAAGCTATCGAGGAGGCGCTATGTGGCGGCGTCACTTCCGTAGACAACATCACGAAACTGTCGAAAAGACTACCGGAGGTCAACGACGAGCTGGACGAGAAAGAAATGAGATGGCTGGAGCTTAGCGAGATGTCATAACAACAACCGGCTCTAAGTATTCACACAATAAATAATATGATTATGAAAATCAAATCAGCTATATACAAAGGCTCTTCACCAAGAGCGGACATGTGCCCGGACACAACACTGCCCGAGTATGCTTTCATCGGAAGAAGTAATGTCGGCAAGTCATCACTGATCAATATGCTGACAGACAAATCTAAACTAGCGCTCACAAGCTCCACACCAGGAAAAACCATGCTGATAAACCACTTCCTGGTCAACGACGACTGGTACCTCGTAGACCTGCCCGGCTATGGCTTCGCATTGCGAGGAAAGAGAGAGATGGACAAACTGCGCAACCTCATCAGCCACTACGTGCTGGACAGAACGCAGCTCACATGCCTCTTCGTCCTCATCGACGTCAGACATGAGCCACAGAAAAAGGACATCGACTTCCTCAACTTCATAGGCGAGAACGGCGTGCCTTTCGCTATCGTATTCACTAAAGCAGACAAACTGAGCAAACAAAAGGTCAGCGCAAACGTCGCTGAATACCTCAAATACCTCGAGGAAAGCTGGGAGGAGCTGCCAAGACACTTCGTCACATCGTCAAGCGCTAAGATCGGACGTGAGGAAATCCTCGACTACATAGAGGAAATCAACAACAGCATACAACAATAACGCACAGGCAGTAAGACCTGAGAGGACAAACATTCTCCCACAAAGAGAACACACGAAGAAATAATTGAGAAAAAAAATCTCTCACTTTGTTGGCAATAAAATAATAATTCTTATCTTTGCACAAGATTTGAGTGGGACAGCATCCTGTCCGACATTTTTCCAATACTTTATTTTAAGGATAGTTAGCGTAAAACGTTAACCGAACTGAAGCCCAACAAGGCGCCGCTATAGTGCGCACAAACAACTGTATGGGCCTGTAATCACAAAAATTAACACGCATTATACTAAAAAAGCATGTATAATAAAGAACAACTTAGTGGGATGACTCGTTCCGAGTTGGAAGATATAGCTAAACAATTCGAATTGAAGGGTATCGGCAAGAAAAGTGACGATGAGATAATCCTTGATATACTTGACGCACAGGCAAGCGTATACGCTTCGAACGCTATGGCCACAAACGACTCAGCCACAACTCGCAAACGTTCACGCGTCAACATTAAAAATGTAGACCGCGTATATACTGCCAACCAAAAAAAGGCGAAAAAAGTAGATAAGACAATGAAAATAACTAAAGACGACTCTCTGTTCGCCGACTTCTCGGACGAGGAGAAACAGATGATCGCAAGTAACATCACTGAATCTGCCACATCCGCAGACAACGCGGAGAACACAGAAAACACCCAGGAAGAGTCTGCCTCTAAAAAACGCGGACGCAAGACAAGCGCAAAAAAAAGTGAAGACGCCAACCTTGAAGCGAACGAGACCAAAAAGGACATGGCAGGCGCTGACGTAAACACCGCTGAGGACGAAGCTCAAAAGAGAAAAGGAAAGACTAAGACCAGAACAAGCTCAAAGAGCAAGAAAAACAATGACAAAGTCGAGAATACGGATAAAGAAGAGAAAGTAACGGCTGAGATAAATGACGAGGCTACGCACGAAACGACGGACGAGTCTTTGCAGGACATCGACTCTGTGTCTGAGACCGTAACAGACGAAACGCCTGAGACACAGGAGCAGAACGAATCCACAGAGCAGCTTGACACGAATGACAACGAATTCATTTCCGAGACGAACAACGAGAACGGAGATTTCGTGCCACCGACAGACGGAACGGACTTCATAATCATCGAAGATATTCCTAACGTGGAAGACAAACCTGTCATCACAATGGATTTCTTCATGAAGAACACAAAGAATAACGGCGACAACTACTCTAACGCAAGAAACAATTCCAAGAATCAGTACGAGGAGGACGTGAAGAGTACTGCCTTCACCACACCAAAATATGACTTTACAGACATCCTGCACGTGTCCGGTGTACTTGAGACGGTAGAGAATTACGGATTCCTCCGCAGTTCAGACTACAACTACCTGCCATCACCTGACGACGTGTACGTGAGCCAACAGCAGATAAAACACTACGGACTGAAGACCGGTGACGTGGTGGACGGAACGATCAGACCTCCTAAAGACGGCGAGAAGTTCTTCCCTCTCACAGGCATAACACTTATTAACGGCTGCGAACCGTCACGAGTACGTGACCGCATAGCCTTCGAGTTCCTCACCCCACTTTTCCCAGACGAGAAGTTCAAACTCTGCAAAGGCTACAACGACTCTGCGTCATCGAGGATTGTGGATTTGTTCTCACCTATCGGAAAAGGACAGAGAGCACTCATCGTCGCTCAGCCGAAAACCGGTAAGACTCTCCTCATGAAGGACATTGCCAACAGTATAGCAGCCAATCACCCGGAGGCTTACCTGATGATGTTGCTTATAGACGAGAGACCTGAGGAAGTAACGGATATGGCGCGCACGGTAAACGCTGAGGTTATAGCGTCCACATTTGACGCACCTGCGGAAAGCCACGTGAAAATCGCCGGCATAGTACTGGAAAAAGCAAAGAGAATGGTGGAATGCGGACACGACGTAGTGATATTCCTCGACTCAATCACACGTCTCGCAAGAGCTTACAACACTGTAAGTCCTGCGTCCGGAAAGGTTCTTTCCGGAGGTGTCGATGCTAACGCGCTTCACAAGCCTAAGCGTTTCTTCGGAGCAGCGAGAAACATCGAGGGAGGAGGCTCACTCACAATCATCGCCACAGCACTGATAGACACAGGCTCAAAGATGGACGAGGTGATCTTCGAGGAGTTCAAGGGAACAGGAAACATGGAGTTGCAGTTAGACCGCACGCTTGCAAACAAGCGAATATTCCCTGCAGTAAACCTCACCGCATCGTCAACAAGACGTGATGACTTGCTGCATGATCCATCAACACTTAACAGAATGTGGATATTACGCAAACATATCTCAGACATGACGTCAGTGGAGGCTATGGAGTTCCTCACCACACATATTGCAAGGACCAAGAACAATGACGAATTCCTCGCAAGCATGAACGGATAAGACGAACACTTAAAGATATATAAACACAAAAAAACAGGGATGCGAGAACGCATCCCTGTTTTTTTATCTTTTAATATTTAAGCCGTGAAACTCACCGCCACAGAATGGAGAGAGAAACACACTAATCCTGTGTCAAACACACAAGAACCATAAAATCATTTTACAGATTCCATATAATCCTTCACCGCAGGATTATTCCTGAACGAGTCCGGTGCTCTACCATATATCTCATCAATCTGAGGTGTGGTGGTCGGATAACGATAATGAGCGTATGCGGTGTTACATAACTCCAGGAACCACGTCACACCAAGAACATTATCAAAATTCTCAACGATGAAATTCGTCTCCAGCTTATCCAATGCAGAACGTATCTCCACCTCCTCATCAGCCATCTCAATAGACACAGCGTCATAATCCATACCAGACAGAATCAGCTCAGCCTCCTTCTTTGGGAGTTCCGCCAACTGCATAGTCAACGAGTCGCGAGAAGTAAGGAAAACATACAAGCGGTCATTCAAAGGAGTGCCAGCCACCTTCATGATGGCGTTTTGAACACTCACGGTAATATCTCCTTTCTCGAGAACAACAGGAAGCTCCGCGCCACCCATATTCAACACTACACACATAACAGAGTCTAAAGAGCCGGACATGGAGAACTTACCATGTACAATCTCACAAGAATCAAGTCTCACCAACTTTTCCCCACGATGGTACTCAAGATACGCCGTCCTTGACTCAAACACGGACTGTAAAGAAGTGCCTGAAATACTATATGAGTCCGCACATGATGATAAAGTACCTAAACCAGTCATCACCATTGCTAACGCCACAAGTATCTTATTCATTATTTTGTCCATTACACGATTATATATTAAACACAAATATACGACATAGTTACTTTTCGGCAAAGTAATTTAGCATTTATTAAATTTTACCTTTTCTTTTTTCGTTCTATTTAACAATAACGAGTCAATCCCCGTATTTGTACAGACGCGTTTCTCTGACATTTTCACAAAAACTGCTGCGGAACACGTCAGACAATGGCGACACACATGAGAAACACAAGAACCGGGAAACAAAGATGAGAGAAATAATAAATAAAAAAAGCCACGGACGCCACTCGTACTAAACACAAAAATGTTAATTGGACATAAATATACCACAAACACCAACAAACGAATATTTGACTTCGGATAAGAAATATAGTCTTCATGCGCATTATGTAACACTCAGAATGTTTATTTTAAATAAAAAACATGAAATTTGCGTAACAAGTCGAACGTATAACAAAAAGATACAAACATGGAAAATCTGCACAGCTATATTGCAATCTTCTGCGACGGAATGCAATTCTCAGCCTTGTTAATATTATTCATACTTTACATCTTACACAAACGCGAGAACACTGTGTACTGGAAAGTCTACATAGGCTTACTGACATACCTCATGATTTTCACCATCCTGAAGTTTATCTTTAACATAAACCCGATAAAAACCACAAACGTATTCTACCGAGGCTACATCATCACAAGCCTTATGATATTACCGCTTTTAGAAGGTTTGCTGTACTCACTCTTACGTCAGGGCCAGCCATTATCACACGTGATTCGCCGAATCTGCTGTGGTGAGGCGTTTTACGTTATAATAACTGCACTCACGATATGTGAGATTTACCCATTAGCTATCCCAAACAAATATCTCGCTATAGCATACACCATAGGATATTGCATTTGGATGTTCGTCTTCACACACATCAGAGTATTGTTGTTCGACAGACAATTGAATTACGCATATTCAGACACCACGGGCAAGACGTTGAAATGGCTCAACTCCATCCTGTGGATCGGAATGTTCATGTCATGCTTCCTCACATTGTCGACCTACTACGCCAACCTCATGTTACGCATAGCGTTTGACATGACAACAATAATCGTGTTCAGCCTTATCGGTTATTTCGTTTACATGCAAAAGCCTATCAATCCTAAGCTTATGGACGAGACACGCTTATTTGTCAAAGGAGACCTCATCGACAACGTACAGATTGTCATGAGCAATAACATACAAGAAAGCGACAAAGATCCAGACGGACACATCAAGGAGAAGACATTAAGAGAAATCGGAGAGAAACTGGAAGAGACGATTAACACAACGAAACCATACCTTGACCCAGACCTCACGTTAGCCGACATGTCATCTATCGTCGGTGTTAACAGCACGTACCTGTCGTACTACATAAACAACGTGCTGGGAGTCAAGTTCAACAACCTCATCAACACATACAGGTTTGAGCACGCCAAGAAACTGCTTATCGACCACAAAGAACTGCCTATCGATGTCGTGGCAAGACAGTCTGGCTTCAACAGCATAGCCACCATGCAACGTATGTTCTCAGACAGACTCGGCTGCACCGCAAGCATCTACAGACAATTAAACGGTAAGATAGAGGACGCTCCAGAGAGCATACAACAAAACAACAACGTCAAAACAACAAACATAGGCTCTTTGCTCAACAGGGAAAACGACCGTCAGTTCCAGGAAATGTGCGAGAAGATTTATCCGGGCTACAAGGAACGCCTGTTAAAATACGAGCCGTCACTGACTCACAAAGACATCGCTCTATGCATGTTGGCGGTGTTAGGGCATGACTCCGATTCCACGGCGGAGGCACTCTGCATCAGTCCGTCAAGCCTGAACGTGACACGATGCAGGCTTCGTTCCAAGCTGCGTCTGAAACGCTCTGACTCACTGGAAGTGATGCTGACGAAGCTGCTTGAAGCTCCAGAAGAAGAAAAGAAAGAATCTTGACAATCATAAAGCATCCGTAACACTCGTTGTGTTACGGATGCTTTTTTAACAACCTACCACCTCATGGATAACGACACTCGCCACTGCGTACAACTATTTGCGCTTATCTGAACGTGGTAGCAATCTCCGTGCTATCTCTTTCCTCCACCACGAACAACTTACAGGAACCAATGGCAAGAGTTCCATCAGAGTTGTCAACGGAGCACATCGCAGATATCGTCATCCCATTGGTCTGTCAGCACAAGCCATGGAAAAAAACTATGAGGTGCTCGAGGGACTGGAGCCGGACGAGCGTGTCGTCACCAGCGGCTACGAGGCATTCAAGGATAATGAAGTATTAGTAATCGAGTAATAACGTCAAGACGGAGCTTATGCTCTTGTCGCCCTCTCAGTTCATCGCATCGTCGTGAATCTGCAGACCGCAGACTCGCAAGGACGACAGGCGGCAGCCCCCGTCAACGATTCTTAAAAAGTATAATAATATGATTAAGTTAGAAAACATACAGAAGGTGTTCCGTACGGAGGATGTGGAGACCGTGGCATTGGGAGGTGTGTCGCTCGAAGTGGAGAAAGGTGACTTCGTGTCCATCATAGGACCGTCGGGTTGTGGCAAGTCAACACTGCTGAACATACTAGGTCTTCTCGACAATCCATCCAGCGGCACTTACATGCTCGACGGTGAGAGCGTGGGCTCACTGAAAGAGTGTCAGCGCACGAACGTTCGTAAGGGTAACATCGGCTTTGTGTTCCAAAGCTTCAACCTCATCGATGAACTGAACGTGGAGGAGAACGTGGAGCTGCCGCTCACCTACATGGGTGTACCAAAGTCTGAGCGTAAGCGCAGGGTGGCTGAGGTGCTGCGCCGCATGGATATCTCTCATCGTGCCCACCACTTCCCCCTGCAACTCTCGGGTGGTCAGCAGCAGCGTGTAGCCATTGCGCGAGCCGTAGTGACAAATCCTAAGCTGATACTCGCCGACGAGCCGACAGGTAACCTCGACTCGAAGAACGGAATGGAGATGATGCAGCTGCTCACACAGGTGAACCAGGATGGCACGACGATTCTGATGGTGACACACTCCGAGCGTGACTCCGGCTACGCACAGCGTGTCATCAATCTGTTTGACGGACAGGTGGTGCCTGACGTAGATCTGTGACACCACACCCACGAATAGCGCAATGCCCTGTCACACCGTTTTTGGTGTGACGGGGCATTGCGTATCCTCGCTTGTCTGTTTCTGTGCGAATGAATGTGTACGTGTGTCGCCATCCCTCGTCGTCACGTTCGTCAGCGAGCGTACTACAGAAGACGTTTCCACAATATGTCTGAATATCTGTCAGACAGCGCGAAACGTTTGTATTAACGAGTCCTTACTCGCCATACAACTCATACGAGACATTGAACTCATCCCACTTGTCCTTAGGCTGAGAAGGAGATGATGGATAGCCAAAAACTAAGGTGGCAAAAGGAATGATGTGCTCCGGCGTCTCAAGCAACGAGCTTACCGCAGCTCCACGCTCCACTGACGGCCATATGGCTGTCCAGACCCCCCCTAAACCCATAGAATGAGCCTGAAGAAGCATGTTCTCAGAAGCTGCGGACACATCCTGGATCCAGAAATCTTTTGTCCAGTCATCCTTCTCCTTACTCATATCACCACAAATAACGACAGCTAATGGAGCTGTCGCCACCATCTTAGCATTCGGGGATGCGTCAGCGAGTTTCTTCAGAATGTCTTTCTCCGTCACCACGATGAAATGCCACGGACGCTTGTCCATAGCGGTAGGAGCCGCCATCGCCGCATGTAAAAGTTTGTCTATCTTCTCGTCCTCGACAGATTTGTCGAGATAGGACCTAACACTCGCGCGACTCATGATGACATCATAAAAGTCGTCATTGGCACTCAACGTGTCGGACATGGGCACCTGCGTTTCCTGGCAAGAATTGTTGGTCACGAGGTACAATCTGACACTGACCACAATCAAAGCCACACACAAAAGAATTATTAAAAACTTGGAAGTCATATTCGTTATTATTATTTATTAGACTGACTGAATTTCAAAAGAGTGCCTATAGGACATACGAAACGGCAGTAAGGACGCATGATAAAAGCAGACAAGACCACAAAAATCAACGCCAACACAATAACCACCCACGACGCTGAGGTTACCACAAAAGCCGAGAACGGCTCATAGTCAACCCATCCGAACCACAAGCCGGTCCACATACACAACATCAAGGCTGCCCAGAGGTACTGACGGAACAGGTCTAAACGCTTTATCACATCCGACTTGATTTTTATGTTACGATTGACACTACGGCCCACCAACTCCTGCAAGGAGCCAAAAGGACAAACATTAGCGCAATAATACGTCTTCTTGTTGAACAAAGGATAAACAAACGCCGTAACGAGTAAAACACATGGGACAGCAAGAGAGATGACGTTCACACCGTTCGACATGTAAGACATGAGGGACGAATATGATATGAAGGCGCCACACCAGAATCCAAGCACGACTACATTCAGCGTGAGTTGGGCCAAGTGGTACCTCTTGTCTTTAATGAACAACGGCAGAATAGCCGCCATGAGAGCAACCAGCAGTCCAGCGACGTTCTTCAGAGTGAAGTCGAAATCACTCCATACACTCTCACTGACCTCATTACTCATGGCATACCCCACTCCTCGCCTCACATTCTGTATGATGGCCTTTGAGGAGAACGTGGCGCCTGAGACCACATCAACGTGCATGTCCGAAGCCTCATCAAGAGTCTTGCCATTCCATGCGCTGAGCAAGCTACTCGCAGCCCCAAAGAAGTCCGGCGTCTCCGTATTATCCAAAGCCTTGACATCGACGATAACATCGTCCTTGACATGAATCTCCAAAGGGACCGTTCCTGCATAACCGACGATATCAGCGCCGATATCAGACGTGTTGATAACATACTCATTGTCACCCATCTCACGCAACACGGACACGGACGTACTATCCTGTGACGCGTCATTAGCGGAGACACTCCTTCCTAAGTATTTCCCGTCCCTCATTATCGAAGCGGCAAAAATCATCAGGAAACAAATAATGAAATTCAGAATTTGTCTTATTTTGCCTTGCTGCTTATCATTTAACATCATTTAACCTTAATAATACTTAAACAACGGCAAAGTTAAAAACTAATTTCATAAGGAACAATTAACTTAACGCCAAAGGCTTTCTTGTTAATACGCTTTAACAAATAACATGAACTCTTTTAGGTTATAACACTTATTTGTGAACGCACATGAGGAAAGGTGTCGGCGGAATGGGACTTTTTCTTCGGACACGCTTCACGCTGCCTACATCTAACACTGACTCATGTCAACTCACCAAGCCCGAGCAATTCTCGTCCGTGTCTTATAAGAATGGCGGTCTGACACATATATTATAGTATTCTTACCATTTCAAGACGTGACAGAAAAGACACGGATAATCAATGTGTAACAATCCGTTAACACGACACACGTGTAAAACCAGTGACACACGGTAAGAAAAAGGAGACGCCCGCTGTTTGGCACAGTCCGGCATCTCCTTATTCGTCAACAAAACTGATGTTGAAATGCTCTGCTCACATCACGAGGGATCAGAAACGGAAATATGTCTCCGCCCACACCTCATTGTAATGACGGTCAGTAGCGTTCGTCTTGTCATTAACGTAGTTATATTGAATCTGGAACACAAGATTCTTATGTAACTGGAAGTTTGGTGCGATAGTATAAATCGTCTTAAGTGTTGACCAAGAAGCGTCATCACGATATGCGTCATACTTCACGTAGCACTTGAACCAGTCATTTACCGGCACGCCCACTGTGGCATACCAAGCGTCAGCCTTACCATTACCGCTCCATGTACCAGTTGATGAGTCATAGTCTGTGACCTTGTGTCCCTGAGAGTGAGCGTACTCACCACGAGCTGTCCAACCATCATGCTCATATTTCGCGCCGAATGCGTATCTGTGTCGGTCCACACTGACTCCGTTAGAGCCGGTGTACTGTCCATCCCATCCAAAGACGCCTACATACAAATCCTTTACAACCTGGAACTGCAAAGTACCGATAAGGTCTTTCTTACCGTCCGCATCCTTCACGTTGATTCCCTGACCATTGTAGACAGCCAACTGATAATGCAGCAGTCTGCGCTTGTCCTCACCCACCGGGAAGAGGTCACCAGCCACCTGAAGCCCCTGGTCACGTCCCCCCATGCTGGCCTCTCCGCAATAGTCACCGAAACCAGACAACTTCTTTGCGAGCTGAGAGTAGTCTCCGACTCCCACATCAAACGGGTTATATGGGTTCTCAAATGTGAAACATCTCTTGAACTGTCCAACCTTGACACTGAACTCCTTGTACTTGCTCCACTCCAGTGTCACGTCCTTTATGTGCGCCTTCTTGTCTCCGTTAAGTTCCATCTGTATGCGGTATTTGAAGTCGTTGAGTATTGTACCATCAACATACACACGGATAAGACGAGAGTTGAATCCGTCACCACCCTTCTCTCCAAACTTATCAGAGTAAGAATACTTACCAATCGCATAACCACCAAACTTAGGCACACTCGCGAACTGAGTAACCTTTCTACCATACTCCACATCTTTCACGGACTCCTCAATGGCAGAGTTCAAAGCCTGAGTCAAAAAGCCAGATGACTCAACACCACTCTCAGTCATACTCTCATTGACAGCGTCAACATCGTTCTCCACACTCTCAGCCTGCACAGAAAGACAACTGAGAGATACCATAAATGCATAAGCAAATATTTTTCTCATAACAATCGTTTTTGTTTTATGTCAGTAAACTTGACATGTGTCTTTTGAAAAACCTATTAAAAATGAATACAAATTTCGCAATTATTTTGAATATATAGAATGAATTTACGTTCAAAAAAAGAAATGTATCAAGTATTTTCATATATTTGCAATATTGTTAAGTGATATATTTTAATATTGATATTTTAAAATAGCAAGAGATATGATAATCAACGGATGGTTCGAGTGCAAAGTCAAAATGGAGAAAATGGTTGAGGGAAGTGACTTACCTAAGAAAATACAGGAGGTGTATCTGGTAGACGCACTGAACTTCACCGAGGCTGAGACACGAATCATAGAGGAGGTTTCTCCGTACACAAGCGGCGAGCTGGAGGTCACAGACATCAAGAAGGCCCGTTACGCGGAGATGTTCCCGTGCGAGCTGGACAGCGCTGACAAGTGGTACAAGGTGAAGTGTGTGTTCATCACGCTAGACGAGAAGACCATGCAGGAGAAACGCTCGTCACAGAACATACTCGTACAGGCGGGCGACCTGCGAGACGCTGTCAAATACTTCGACGAGGGAATGAAAAGCTCAATGGTGGACTACTGCATAGCATCTGTCAGCGAGACAAACATTCTCGACGTGTTCCCTTACACAACAAAAGCCGACAATGATGATCACACAGAATCTAAATAAAGTCAAGGAGTCGCTAAAGGATGGTGTTTGCCTCGTCGCCGTATCAAAATACCACCCTACAGAAAGCCTGCAAGAGGCATACGACGCAGGGCAAAGAGTGTTCGGGGAGAGTCACGTGCAGGAACTGCTAGTGAAAAAGGACGCTCTGCCAAAAGATATAAAGTGGCATTTCATTGGACATCTTCAGACTAACAAAGTGAAACAGATTGTCCCGTTCATCTCATTGATACATTCTGTCGACAGCACAAAACTACTAAGGGAGATTAACAAACACGCTATAAATAATGGTGTCGTGGTGGACTGTCTGCTGCAGATACACGTAGCACAGGAGACCACTAAATTCGGCTTCACCCCACAAGAACTGAGAGACATGCTCAACGAGGGGGAATGGCGCGACATGAAAGGTGTACGAATTGTGGGAGTTATGTGTATGGCCACCAACACGGACGACACCAACCAGATAAGGGAGGAGTTCAGACTTGCCAGACGCACATTCGAGGACGTGAAGAAGACATACTTCAAAGACTCTGAGGAATTCAAAGAGCTATCAATGGGAATGAGCGGTGACTACCTGATAGCCCAAGACGAACACAGCACAATGGTAAGAGTCGGAAGTCTGATATTCGGACAACGAGACTACTCCCACTGACAGAGAAGAGAAAAAAACAAACACTACTTAAATTACATCAAACTAAGACTATGGAAAAAAGAAGAGATGTGGCTCGCGAGATATGCCGCGGTTACAACGTGGCTCTAAGTCCCGAAAATCTCGAGAAACTGGCTGAGATCCTGTTGCCACGAAAGCTGCTGAGAGGTGCTCACGCACTGGAAGAAGGCGAGGTGTGTGACTACATGTACTATGTGGAAAGGGGACTTGTCCTGCAATATTACCGCAAGGGCAAACTCACTGTATCTGAGTATATTGCTCACGAGGGAGACATGGTGATTTGCATCGAGAGCTTCTTCCTGAGACAACCTTCCAAGATTGCTATAACAATGCTCGAGCCAAGCATCATATACGGCATACCACATAACGAACTTTTTGACCTGGCAAGCCGTTCCTACGAGTTCTGCCAGCTTATCTTCGCCATTGAACAAAGGTCGCTGATCATTTCTCAGCAAAAAGCTGACGTCATAAGATTCGAAAGCGCTAAAGAGAGGTATCTGCGCACACTGAGAGAGAGCCCGGACATCGTAAGAAGAGCACCGTTACACAACGTGGCCTCATACCTGCAAATGACTCCAGAAACTTTGTCACGCGTAAGAGGAGCTACAACGGAAGATGATTTCTAAGATATGACAACGTCCGGCATAAACCCGGACAAAATCACGAGAATATGAAAAAGGTGAGGTTCACATATGTGAACCTCACCTTTCATATTATTGTATTAAACATTACTCAAAAAAATCTCTCAGGGACTTATTTGTTATAAGTGTAAGAGTTCGCCTCATCAGTCTCTTCTGCCTTGATGTCAACAACCTTCATGTCTCTTGAAGTCTTGAACTCTGGCATACCAGGAGCGGTGATGACGATAGTCAAGTCGTTGTCGCCTGCCTCTTCAGCGCTAAGACCATTAGAAAGATTGAATGAGAGAATTCCATTCTTTACAGCGGCCTTGATACATTTTGCGACAATCTTGTTCTCAGATTCGACACTGAAAGAATAAGTGTCACCCTTAACGAAACGAACACGAGCTGGAACATTAACTTGAGTCTCAGTGAAAGCCTCAGTAGTAACATTTTCCGCATTCATTGAAGTGGCAAACAACATTGCACTCATCATTGTCATAATCTTTTTCATACCTAAAAACTTTTTTACCTGTCCCTGCGACTGGGACTATAGATTAAACAATTCGAGGTCTCCAGATTCTGTTTATTACTGTTTTAATTTAGCCTATTCATCGGGACTGAAGCGTTTGGCTTTTATGTCCCTGAGGAAACCTCCTTAACTTTTGACACTGCAAATTTACGACATTTTCATGCCTATAAACAAATAATGACACAAGTTTTTAGCATTTTTACCCCCTTTTAATGATGTATGTCAATTGTTGTGTGCGAAAACAGAGGCAAAACCATACCAATTTTATGTTAAAGAACATAAATCGGAGGATTTGCAGACCACAAACTCAGTACAAAGAGATTGGAGATTATGTGTTCTTACGAATGTTTTTAGTAAATTTGTGGTCGGCAAGCATCCCCTTGTCACTATACACACAAAAAAAACTAAGGACAAACAATGAAAAAAACAAACCTTGTCGCATCACTACTACTCATCAGCTCATTTGCTGAAGCGCAGACAACAGATGTGGAGAAACTCGCATACTCAGGACCGTTCCCTGTACAGGCACCTGTAATGATTGACACGAAAGACGTGAATAGCAAATCATTCAAAGACAGTAATTTTCTTGACACGCCAATCGACTTTTCCATACTTCACCAGGGAAAGGAGATAAATGTTGGAGCAATGCCAGGAGACCACACGCACAAGGCATTGCACATTGTCGGATTCACGATCTCCAACTCTTGCTACACCTCAGCAGACATTGACGTGAACGGAATTAAGCACTATAATATATACGTGGATGGAAAAACAGTTAACGGCGGACACGTCGATTTGCAGCCCGACTTGCACGAAGTAGTCATCAAGTATATGTCTGAGCCGGAAAAGACAGACACAGCAAAAATATCTGTGGACGGAAAAAACATCACCATAGGAAACCAAATCAGCGAGACTAAGCATCCGTTCAACCTACATGACGCGCTGGACACAAAGACGTACTCAAAAGTCAGCATATCTCCAAACGGCAAACACCTTATATATAATATAAGCGAAACAGTAGACGGTGGAAACAACACACAACACGTCTATCTGAGAAACCTGCAAAGCAACAGTGTCGTGGAAATGAGACATCACCTGTTTTGGATGCCCAAGACAAACCTCTGCTACTACGTACGCAAAAACAGCGGGCAGTCAACATACAGCATAATAACCATAGATCCGGAAACTCTAAAGGAAGATGTCCTATACAAAAACATTCCCGACCAGAACTTCACGATGTCTCCAACTGAAGATTACATCATATACAGCGTAAGTAAGGAAGGACCTAAGGAACGAAAGGATGTTTATGAGGTGATCGACCCGGACGACAGACAGCCTAACTGGCGCACGAGGTCCAATCTGTACATCTGCCACTTCAAAAACGGCGTTAGTCATCAGCTGACATATGGACATCACGATGTATGGCTGAACGACATCAGTCAGGACGGCAGGTCACTTCTCATACAAAGCAGCGAGAGAAGACTTGGAGCAAGACCGACGACACTAATGAGTCTGTACATGCTTGACACACAGGACATGACTCTGGACACTCTTATCGAGAAAGACGGATTCATATCCTCGGCACAGTTCTCACCTGACGGCAAGCATATCCTCCTCACTGGTTCACCGGACGCCCTGAACGGCATAGGACGAGACATCAGCGACAACCGCATAGCGAACATGTACGACATACAGCTTTTTCTATCACCCGAGATAAGCAAGCAGACGGACTACTCACCAGAAAAATGGACGCCGCTGACAAAGCATTTCAACCCGAGCATCAAACAAGTGACATGGACAAAGGCTGACGGCGATATATATATATTGGCGGAAGATAAAGACTACCAAAGCGTATACAGACTGAACACCAAGACTTTGAGATTCTCTAAGATAGAGACTGGCGAGGAATTGGTAGAGAAGATATCACTGTCCAGTATGTCTCCGACAATGGCATATTACGGTGAAGGAGCATCAAACGGAGACCGCCTACACGTCATAAACATCAAGAACGACAAAGAGAGAACCATCGACGTGGCTGACGAGGAACATATGTCAAAGATAAAAATCGGAGAATGCAAGGCATGGAGTTATATCACAGACAACCACGACACTATATGCTGTCGCTACTATCTGCCATACGATTTCGACCCGAAGAAAGAATATCCGATGATAGTGAATTATTATGGCGGATGTTCTCCCACCTCACGTAACTTCACCAGCAGATACCCGCAACACGCCTACTCTTCATTAGGTTACGTGGTGCTCGTCGTCAATCCGAGAGGAGCCACAGGTTTCGGACAGGAATGGTCTGCGGCACACGTGAACACGGCAGGACAGGGAATCGCCGACGATATCATTGGAGCGGTGAAATCATTCTGCGACGCACACGGATTCGTCAAAAGAGACAAAATCGGATGCATCGGAGCCAGCTATGGAGGTTTCATGACTCAATATCTGCAAACCGTCACTGACATTTTCGCAGCCGCAGTAAGCCATGCCGGAATATCTGACCACACCAGCTACTGGGGAGAAGGATACTGGGGCTACTCCTACTCTGAGGTATCCATGGCGAACAGCTACCCGTGGACACGCAAGGACCTGTTTGTTGACCAGTCACCATTATACAACGCAGACAAGATACACACACCATTACTGCTTGTACATGGCACAGACGACACGAATGTTCCGGTCGGAGAAAGCATACAGATGTATAACGCACTCAAACTGTTAGAGCGACCGACAGCCCTCGTGCTGGTCAAGGGAGAGAATCACTGGATTATGGACTACTACAAACGCATACAATGGCAGAACAGCATCTGGGCATGGTTTGCCAAATACCTGCAGGACAACAGTACATGGTGGGATAGTATGTACGGAGAGAAAAGCCTCTGAACCACACACTCACCATTGAAACTTCTCTTTGACTTCCGTTCAAAGGACAGCCACTTTAAGTGATGCGCTCTTGCCGTACAGCTCGTATGAAGATGTTATCGGCCACGTGTAAAAGGTCTCTTTTCCACGTGGCCGATAACATACGAGACCTATGCACTTATCCTTCACAAAGGGTGGAAAAATGAACAATTTGCGTGGTGACGAAATTTCCAATGCCTATATTTTGCTAGAATCAGGTTAACATGCTGATAATCTTAAAACAAGTTTAAAAAAACCTTAGGTGTCTTTTTAAAAATTCTCAGGTTAGGTTGTAGTCTATACGCAGGTCTGAGAATTTAAAAATCCTAATCTGAACTTTTCAACGTCCTAACCTAAGATTTTCAGACTCCGAATAAGACATGAGAAAAAACAGAAAAGCATTTTTCCGTTGCTTCGTGTCAACGGAAAAAGAGGAGTTTCGGACATTAAAAATTGGAGGTACAGATAGGAAATCCGGTTAGCTTTTCTACCGACATACAGAAGGTGCGATTTATGCTTAGCGGACTTCATTTTTTCTTAAACCTGCACATCATTATTTGAGACAGAGCGCAGAACACAAGGGAAACCTCAGTACATAATTGTGCCGTCGAGTCTGCATATCAACATAACCTACCTCATTTCACGTTTAATGTAGAGTTATTATAATTGAAGAGTGAGGCATAATATGGTGATGTGCCTTTCGTAAGTTTTACGTATTTTTGTTGAAGAATCAAGGTAAAGATAATCCAGAGCATTCTTAGGAAAGCCGGAGATATTCACAACACAGCCATTAATAGAATAATAACAAAGTGACCAGGTTTATGATACGCATATTGTTCATCTTGACGATGACGTTTTGCTTCTTTGGCTCTGAAACTGAAGCCAAAGAGCAGTATTGTCGCGACAAGGCTGGACTGAAATATGAGAAACTGACAAAGCGAAAGGATGGATGGCAAAAACAAGTGATTGACCATTCTCAGTCCCTTGTAGGAACCATATCAGAGTCCGTCCCCATGTCACACAGCATATCTTCCTCACGTTCACATCGTGTGCTGCCGACACATGGTGGCAGAGCGTCAAACCCGCAGGGAAGATGGGCTAAAAGCGAGTCATTTAACCCACATAAACACCATTTCCTGCTGTTGCGCCGATATCACCTGTCGTATCTGGCAACGGCTTCGTCTCCACTCATCCGTTATGTGATAGCGTTGAGACGGTTTCTTTGTTAGTGACACATACATAAATATTATTATTGAACAGGATGATGCTTGTCACGGGATTCACAGGAGCATTCATTTCCAACACGGGTACTGTCGCACTGATGTTGCCGATTGTCGTGTCGATGGCAAATGCGGCCGACGTAAGTGCCCGCCGGCTGCTCATGCCGCTGGCCTTTGCCAGTTCGTTGGGCATCATGACTCTCATAAGCACTCCGCCCAACCTTGTCATTGACGAGACATTACGCGAGGCGGACTTCCCCGCACTTGGCTTCTTCTCGTTTCTGCCCGTCGGCCTCATCTGTCTTGCCGTGGGTATCATCGTGTTATTACCGCTTACCCGATGGCTGTTGAAGGACAAGGACGCTGGTAACAATGAAAGAAAGCAGCACGGCAAATCACTCAACCAGCTTGTGCGCGAGTATGGCATTGCCGAAAGCGTGTGCCGTGGCATCGTGGCCAAAAGCTCACCGGTGATAGACCGAACCATAGCTGAGCTAGACATACGTATGCGTTATGGACTCACCGTCCTTGAAGTGCGCCGCGAGCGAAGTCACATTCCTATGTTCACTGGTGTGGGCAATAAGTTTCGTGACATATCGCAGACCGTGGCGACCCCCGACGTGATATTGCAGGAAGACGACATTATCTACCTCTCGGGAACGAAGGAACAGGCTGCCCGCTTTGCGGCGGAAGGCGGACTGGTGCTGTCGTCAGAGAACAACGGTCTCGACTTCTACGACATTGGCATGGCGGAGCTCTTGCTGCTTCGTCAGTCCAAGTTCGTTGGACGCAAGCTTCAGGAAGCAGGATTCCGCTCCAAGTACAGCATCAACGTGCTTGGCGTGCGCCGCGGCAGTGAATATCTACGTGAGAACCTGGCGGACATCAAGATGCATGAGGGTGATGTGCTACTCGTTCAGGGCACATGGACTAACATAGGACGTCTTTCCAACGACGAGGACTATTGGATTGTGCTTGGTCAGCCTTTGGAGGAGGGCGCACGAGTCACTCTCGACTACAAGGCACCATTGGCGGCGCTCATCATGGTCGCCATGATTTGCATGATGGTTTTCGAAAGTATCCCAGTAGCCCCAGTCACGGCAGTACTCGCGTCATCCATCCTTATGATTCTCACAGGATGTTTCCGTAGTGTGGAAGCAGCCTACAAGACCATAAACTGGGAAACCGTTATACTTATCGCAGCCATGATGCCTATGTCTGTAGCCCTCGAAAAAACTGGAGCATCAGCCTATATGGCTCATACACTTGCTCAGAGTCTCGGCAACTGGGGACCGCTCGCATTGTTGGCAGGCATCTACTTCACCACGTCCTTTCTCACCATCTTCATATCCAACACCGCCACGGCAGTCCTAATGGCACCCATTGCCATGGCGTCGGCACAGTCGGCACACGTCAGTCCCGTGCCGTTGCTCTTTGCCGTCGCTGTCAGCGCAAGCATGTGTTTCGCATCTCCTTTCAGCACCCCACCCAACGCCTTGGTCATGAAAGCGGGACGTTACACGTTCATGGATTATGTACGCGTAGGTTTGCCGCTGCAGATTATCATGGGCATCGTGATGATCCTTGTGCTGCCGTTGCTCTTTCCTTTTTAGTTGACGAGGCAAATCTCATCAACACCATTCCATGTATACTCTTTTGTTGCACGACCGTCATCAATCTTGCATACATGAACCATTACGGGAAGACTCCAGCACAACGAAAGTCACTGCAGGCACCCCCTATCTCGATTTTGGCTCATCACCCGGGACCGACTCACCTACCATTGTTAATGGGGACACTCCATCAGATGTGACAGTTGTCAACGGCGTTATCAAAGACCATGTATCTATTGCTTTCGTTCAGACTGAACATTGACGTGAAAATTTTGTGTCCACGGAGTTACGAAGAACTCTGCGACCACAAAACACATCTCATTAGGGATGGTTACGTTACAGACATTTCTGTAAACATGGTCGGGGGAAAAGGGCATAAGCGCAGGATAGAGAACAAAAAAGCCGAGTCCTTGTAAGACCCGGCTTTTTCATATATGTGACTATTGCACAAATCAGTTGTTCTCTGGACGGAGCTGACGAACCACCTCAGCAGTGCGCCACATCTCAGAGTCATGAAGAGCAGCTAGCTCCTTCTCAAGTCCGACGCGATAGTCAGGCTTAGAGTTAGCGTCGATAGATATCTGAGCCTCGTTACCACTCTTGACAGAGTTGTAGAGTTTCTCGACAACAGGCTTGATAGCGTCGTGGAAAGGACCCATCCAATCAAGAGCACCACGCTGAGCTGTTGTAGAGCAGTTAGCGTACATCCAGTCCATACCCTTCTGTGCGAACAATGGCATAAGAGACTGAGTCAGCTCCTCCACTGTCTCGTTGAACGCCTCAGATGGAGTGTGTCCATTCTCGCGGAGCACCTCATACTGAGCGAGGAGAAGACCCTGGATAGCGCCCATAAGTGAGCCTCTCTCACCTGTAAGGTCTGAAGTTGCCTCACGTTGGAATGTAGTCTCGAAGAGGTATCCAGAACCAATACCGATACCGAGAGCGAGGGTACGGTCAAGGGCCTTGCCTGTAGCGTCCTGGTATACAGCATAAGAAGAGTTCAAGCCACGTCCCTCGAGGAACATAGTACGGAGAGAAGTACCAGAGCCCTTAGGAGCTACCATGATGACGTCAATATCCTTCTGTGGCACGCAGCCAGTGCGGTCGTTCCAAGTGATAGCGAAACCATGAGAGAAATAGAGAGCCTTACCTGGAGTCAGATACTGCTTGAGTGTTGGCCATACAGACATCACAGCCGCATCAGAGAGAAGACACATGATGATAGTACCTTTCTGAGCAGCCTCCTCGATAGAGAAGAGAGTCTCACCTGGCTTCCATCCATCAGCGATAGCCTTCTCGAAAGTCTTACCCTGACGCTGGCCCACGATAACGTTGAATCCGTTGTCACGAAGGTTACAAGCCTGACCAGGTCCCTGTACACCATAGCCAATAACTGCGATAGTCTCATCCTTGAGTATCTCACGAGCTTTATCGAGCGGGAACTCCTCACGTGTCATTACCTCTTCGATAACGCCACCAAAATTCATTTTTGCCATTTTCTTTTCTTTTTATTTTGTAAACTAATAATATTCTATTGAAATCGGTCACAAAGGTAATAAAAAAAAAGTAAATACGACGCATCACGACTAAATTAACACCATATACCTTGTTTTTATTCACCTTTCGTGACGAGTATCATTTCTCATAACGTCTTTTTTCTCTTTCCGCGAGATATTCGTCCAGATGTTCCGTAAACGACTTAGTGATTGCTATACGTCCTGAGCGTACGAACTGTAGCACACAGTCGAGTCGTGACAGCGACTCGTAGAGGTGCAGGATATCGTCGGTGATGCCGGTCTTCTCAACTATCGCATATGTAGGGTTCACCTCCACCACATGAGCGCCGTGGAAACGAATGACTTTGCTTACTTCCTTTTTCTCCAGCATAATCGGCGTGCTTACCTTCAGCAGACACGTCTCATTGATGAAGATGTCATCATCAGAGAAATAATGAGCCTGCAACACATCGATACGCTTCTCTATCTGCGTCACCAACATTTTAGCCATCGGCTCATCACAGAAACATGTTATCGTATATTTATGAGCACCCGGGGTGCTGGAGGCACATACATTGAGAGACTCTATGTTCACCTGTCTGCGTGTAAACGCCGCTGTTATCTGTGACAACAGACCCGGCACATTCTCCGAGTATATGATAAACGTGAAGAGTCTTGTGGTATTTTCCTGTTCCATTGCTTTCTTTGTTTCTTTGATTTGTTCACTTTTCTGCGGCGCGCTTCTGTGCAGCGCCCTATCGCACCTGCCACATGAGCTACACTCACCGCATTGTCCGCCAAATGTTTTCTTTGCCATCAGATCTCAAGAAGCATTTTGTCCACGTCTGCTCCCGGCGGAGTCATCGGTAAGACATTATCCTCCTCCATGACGGCGCACTGCAACAGGTATGGTCCAGGCGTGCCGAGCATGTCACGGATAGCCTCATCAAGGTCTTTCCGCTCTATCACCGTTCTGGCAGGAATGTTATAAGCCTTAGCTATCAACTCGTAGTCAGGGTTGACCATCTTAGTGAACGAGTACCTGTGGTCGAAGAACATGGCCTGCCACTGTCTCACGTTACCGAGGAAATTATTATTGAGCAAGATAATCTTCACTGGAGCGTTCTCCTCCATTATCGTTCCCAGCTCCTGCATGGTCATCTGAAGACCTCCGTCACCGCAGAACACACACACAGTACGTTCTGGAGCGCCGAACGTTGCTCCGATTGCAGCCGGAAGTCCGAATCCCATAGTGCCGATACCGCCTGACGTGACCACAGAGCGAGGCCTAGTGTACTTAAAATATCTACATCCGAACAGCTGGTTCTGTCCGACATCAGTGACGAGTACAGCCTCATTGTTTGACAGCTCGCTCACCTTTCTCACTACCTCACCCATGAGCAGAGGTCCATCGGCAGGCTCCACAGCCTTCTTTATCACCTTATTATATTCTTTCTCCTCATAAGGTTTAAACGAAGCGATCCAGCTGTCGCGCTTAGCGTCGTCCAGATATTCCGTCACGGCAGGGATAGTATCCTTACAGTCTCCGTGAACAGCGAGGTCTACCGTCACATTCTTATTGAACTCTGCCGCGTCAATATCAAAATGTATGATCTTAGCCTGCTTAGCGTAGGTGTTGAGGTTTCCTGTCACACGGTCGTCGAAGCGCATACCGATGGCGATGAGTAGGTCGCACTGGTTCGTCATCACATTCGGTCCGAGGTTACCGTGCATTCCCAGCATACCCATGTTGAGCGGGTGTTCCGTAGGGAGAGCTGACAGTCCGAGCATTGTCGTTCCAAAAGGAATCTGCGCTTTTTCCAGAAACTCCTTAACCTCCTTGCTTGCGTTGCCGAGCTCCACGCCCTGTCCTATCAGTGCGAAAGGCTTGACACTGTCATTGATCATGCCGGCCGCTTTCTTGACATCGCCGCAGTCAATCTGAGGATATGGCTCGTAAGAACGGATGAAGTCCACCGTCTTCGGCTCGAAGTCCACCAAACCCGTCTGTGCGTTCTTAGCGAAGTCGAGCACCACAGGTCCCGGGCGTCCACTTCTCGCTATGTAGAAAGCACGGCTCACAGCCCATGCCACATCCTCCGCGCGTCGTATCTGGTAACTCCATTTTGTGACCGGCGACGTGACGCCCACCACGTCGACCTCCTGAAAGGCATCCGTTCCGAGCATAGACACTCCGACCTGTCCACAAATAACCACGAGCGGAGTGGAGTCAGCCATAGCGTCAGCTATACCTGTCACGGTGTTAGTCGCTCCCGGTCCTGAAGTGACGATGACACACCCCACCTTACCGCTTACTCTGGCATATCCCTGAGCAGCATGCACAGCGCCCTGCTCATGACGTACAAAAACATGATGTAACTTATCCGTATAGTCATACAATGCATCATAAGTTGGCATTATGGCACCGCCGGGATAGCCGAACAAGACGTCAACACCCTCATGCACCAGCGCTCGCATCATTGCCTCTGCACCTGTAATCTTTTCCATATCAATTATCTTGTTAAATAAAGAACGGGCGGCGGTCACTCACGCAACACAAATCAGCAGTCCACTCACCACCCGACCTGTTAACTTTCTTTCTGTCTTTATCAGTCGATGATTCTCACACCACCCTTGTCCGCGCTTGCCACCGACTGAGCATAAGCGCGCAGAGCCTTTGACACGGTTCTCTTACGCTTCAAAGGCTGCTGCGGACGCGCCGCCAGCTCCTCGTCTGTCAGTCTCACATTGATGGAGCGGTTAGGAATGTCGATATCAATAATATCTCCGTCGACAATCTTACCGATGTTACCGCCTGAGGCTGCCTCAGGAGAGACGTGTCCGATAGACAGTCCTGAAGTACCGCCTGAGAAGCGTCCGTCCGTGATGAGGGCGCACTCCTTACCCATGTGCATTGACTTGATATACGATGTAGGATAAAGCATCTCCTGCATACCCGGTCCGCCCTTAGGACCCTCATGAGTAATGACGACGACGTCGCCCTTCTTCACTTTTCCTCCGAGTATTCCCTCGCAGGCATCCTCCTGTGAGTCGAACACCACAGCCGGTCCTGAGAATTTCCATATTGACTCGTCCACACCGGCGGTCTTGACCACGCAGCCATCCTGAGCGATGTTACCAAAGAGGATCGCCATACCGCCATCCTTAGTGTATGCGTGCTCGATGTCACGGATACATCCGTTGGCGCGGTCTGTATCCAGAGTCTCATATTTACTGTCTTGAACACCCAGCTTATTGCAGAACACACCAGCCGGAGCTGATGAATAGATGCGGACAGCCTCAGCGTCGACATTCTCCTTCAGTATGCAGTACCTCTCAATATCCTCAGCGAGGGTAGATCCATTCACGCGCTTCACGCTTGTGTCGATGAGATCGCCCTTAGCCAGTTCGCCAAGAAGTCCCATCATACCGCCTGCGCGTCCACACTCCTGAACGGAATACTTCTGAGAGTTTGGAGCGAGCTTACAGAGGAAAGGAGTCTTACGAGACAGCTTGTCGATGTCGGCCATTGTGAAGTCCACTCCAGCCTCTTGAGCCACGGCGAGCAGGTGCAGCACAGTGTTCGTGGAAGCACCCATAGCGATATCGAGAGTCATGGCGTTGAGGAAGGCGGTCCTTGTGGCTATTGAGCGTGGAAGAACGCTCTCGTCTCCGTCCTCGTAGTAAGCCAGCGCATTCTTCACAATCTGCCTTGCGGCGTCCTGCATGAGTCGGCGTCTGTTCACGTGAGTGGCGAGTATCGTACCGTTACCCGGCAATGACAAACCGATAGCCTCCGTGAGATTATTCATGGAGTTCGCTGTGAACATACCTGAGCAACATCCACATCCAGGGCACGCGCGATTCTCCACCTCAGCCAGTTCCTCATCGCCCACGGTAGGGTCAGCGCCCTTAATCATGGCAGCTATGAGGTCGAGGTTCTCACCTTTATACTTACCGGCCTCCATCGGTCCTCCGCTGACGAACACCGCAGGGATATTCAGACGCATGGCAGCCATCAGCATACCCGGAGTAATCTTATCGCAGTTGGACACACATATCATGGCGTCTGCCTTGTGAGCGTTACACATATACTCCACGGAATCAGCGATGATGTCACGGCTTGGCAATGAGTACAGCATACCATCGTGTCCCATAGCTATACCATCATCTATCGCTATCGTGTTGAACTCAGCCGCATAGCAACCTAACTTCTCAATCTCCTCCTTGATAATCTGGCCCGCCTCATGAAGATGAGTATGACCCGGGACGAACTGAGTAAAAGAATTCACTATGGCAATAATCGGTTTTCCGAACTGCTCTCGCTTCATGCCGTTAGCCACCCATAATGCTCGGGCTCCAGCCATACGACGACCTTCTGTGCACACCGCACTGCGTAATTGATGTTTCATATATGTATTTTTATTTGTTCACATAACCAAAAAAACCTCCCTCACTGTCGTAAGAAAGGCTTTATGCACATATTGTAATATGACGTTAATAAGTAGCACAAACTTCCTTGCGACAAGAGCTTTTCTTGACGACCACTAGATTAATGACTGATAGTAGAATGCTAATGCTGCTTACAAACATTTTCTTTACTCTTCCGTATTATTACTGAATTACAAGTGCAAATATAAGCTTTTTATCAATACACGCTTATAAATAATAGATATTTTTTACCGATTTTGCATCAACAGTAAACATTTCACCCCGATTTGTTCAGTAATTGTAAGCAGATTGGGCAAAAAACACGTCACACGTGACACTCACGAAGCACCATACCTACCTACTCTCCGCATCCCGCCCACACATATTTAATATTAAAGCGTCAATAAGGCATGGCTTTTCACAATATTTTATATATTTTCACGTTTACATGAGTAATGGAAGAGAACAAACATAGCATCACAGAGGAGGAAGACTGCACCACATACAATCATGTGATTAAATACACGGGCATCTTCGGGGGTGTCCAAGGGATAACCATGCTGATGGGACTCGTGAGGAACAAGCTTGTCGCTCTGCTGCTCGGCACGAGCGGAGCAGCCCTCATCAACATCTTCAACAGCTCCCTGAAACTGACCAACGACTCAACGAACTTCGGCATTCCGTTCAGCGCCGTGAAACACATTGCGGAGATTCACGAGACAGGCGACATGGGGACCGTGAGACAGTACGCTCGAGTTGTACGCACGTGGACCTTATGCACAGGACTGGTAGGCATGCTTATCATGATGCTCCTTTCCGCGCAAATCAGTGAATGGACATTTGGCGACACGGGCAACGCCGACAACTTCATGCTACTTGCCCCCGCCGTGGCGTTCCTATCCGTATCCGCTGGTGAGCTGTCCATTCTCAAAGGCACAAAGAAACTGAAGAACGTGGCAGTGGCTTCTGTATACAGCTCCTTTGCCGCAGTAACGCTGTGCATACCCATCTACTATTATATAGGACTCAGCGGAATCGTGTACTCACTGCTTGCCACCACACTGTCCGTCATGTGCATACAGCTGTACTTCTGCAATAAGGTGGTACCATGGAGGGTGTCACCGTTCCAGAAAGACACCTACTCACTGGGCGCTCCCATGGTAAAACTCGGTCTGGGCTACATCATCGCCGGAGTGTTCGGACAGGGAGCGGAATACATCATCAGGGTGTTGATTCTCAACTGGGGATGTCTGGAGGATGTCGGACTGTACCACAGCGGATACGTCATGGCGGTGACATACGCGTCGATGGTGTTCATCGCCATAGAGGCAGACTACTTCCCGCGACTGTCAGCCATCAAGCACGACACGACGAGGCAAAACGCCACGGTGAACCAGCAGACAGAGGTGTGCGCACTGCTCATCTCCCCCATACTGATACTGTTTGTCGTAGCCATGCCGCTGATAGTCGTCGTGCTGTTCTCAAATAAATTCATGGACGCCGTACCGATGGCTATATGCGCCAGCTTCTACATGTACTTCAAAGCACTCACCCTGCCGGCGGCATATCTGTCACTCGCACACGGCGACTCAAAGATATACATGTTGACGGAGCTGATGTACGACATCTACATAGCGTCAGTCATACCGTTGTCCTACCGTCACTTCGGACTGGTAGGCACAGGACTCGCCTTATCTTCGGCGGGCCTTCTTGACGCCGTGATAATACACACTCTCTATAGGAAGCTGTACTCCTTCCGTTTCTGCACACGCCTGGGACACTTCTACATCATACAGTTTGTGCTGTTGACGGCGTCCGTGATTATATCATTCACTACACACGGAGCCTTAAGGTACGTCATTGGGGCTATGATACTTCTCGCCTCACTGCTCATGTCTCTGCGTATTCTCAGACGTGACACTAACATCGTCAGCCAGCTCACGGTCAAGATCAAGGAAAAACTAAGGAAAAAGTAAACACGACTCATGAAGGTCTCAATACTCATAGCCATATACAACGCCGAGAAATACCTGCGTGAGTGTCTGGACTCACTGCTGCGACAGACCCACACAGACTGGGAAGCCGTCTGCGTCGACGACTGCTCCACGGACTCATCGCCGGATATTGTCAGACAATACGTCGAAGGCGACTCACGCTTCAAACTGATTCAACACACCGTCAACCAAGGACAGGCAAAGGCGCGCAACACAGGCATCGGCATCTGCGACGGGGACCTCGTGTGTTTCCTGGACAGCGACGATTACTTCCTTCCGTCAACACTGTCCGAATGTGTCAGCGTATTCGAGAGTCATGACGACGCTGACTGCGTGCTGATGAGATGCGTCAAGTTCTATGAGAACGGAGAGAAGGAGGAGCTGAGGGCGGAGGCTGACTTCCCGATAAAGGGCGGCAAGGCCTTTGAGCTGTCACTCGATTGGACGATACACGGCATCTACATGACACGGATGAGCATACAACGCCAAATACCATACGATGACACCTGCCGTTCTTTCAGCGACGACAACACGACACGACTTCACTACCTCGCCTCACGCGGCGTGTACATGAGCAAGGGAGTGTATATGTACCGACATAACAACGAGAGTGTGAGTAACGTCATAAGCACAAGACGACTCGACTTCCTTCTTGCCAACGAGCACATGCAACATCTTCTTGAGGACATGGGTGCCGAGACTCACCTCCTGCGACTGCACGAACGGGTGAGATGGCTGAATCTCATTGGGTGCTACAGACTGGTCTGTGCGAACAAGGACAGACTCTCGAGTGACGACTACACACAGAGCATGGTACTGATGAAGAGGATCTGGACCACCATCGACACCTCACTCATCTCTCCGTCCACACGACTCAAACCCGGCTACGCCACGCTCCCGACATGGACACTCTTCCGGTTGCAGCAATGGCTGTACCTGCTCTTCAAACACACACGATAACTGTTGAACGCAAACAAAGGTAAAAAGATATGTTAAAGGACTTACTCACTAAAAGCGACAAGAAACAGATTTCCGGACATCTCTGCATGTTATTCGCCTGCACCTGCTGGGGGCTCATGTCACCTCTCGGCAAGGACGCGATGACTCACGGCATACCGGGCATCGAGATGGTGACGCTACGTGTGACGGGAGCCGCCACGTGTTTCTGGCTCACGTCATTATTCACAAGGAATGAGAAGATCAGCAAGAAGGACCTTGTGAAACTGTTCCTCGCGGCAATGTTCGCCATCGTGTTCAACCAATGCTGTTACACCATCGGACTGAGCATCACATCACCCATAAACGCCAGCATCATCACCACCACCCTGCCGATCCTGACAATGGTCATGGCTGCCGTCTTTCTTCATGACAGCATCACGACACGCAGGGTGACGGGCGTGCTGCTGGGTGCTTTCGGAGCGTACACGCTTATCAAGGGCAGCACAGGCGGCAGAGGAGAGGGAGTGCTGACCGGCGACCTGCTGAGTTTCTGCGCACAGCTTAGCTACGCCATTTATCTCACGTTCTTCAAGCCGGTGATAAACAAGTACTCAGTAATAACATTAATGAAGTGGATGACCACATTCGCCTCGCTGGTGATAACACCATTCTCACTGAACAGGATGGTGTCGCTTCAATGGCAGTCAGTAAGTGCCACCACATACCTCGAAACGTTATTCGTGGTATTCGGCGGAACATTCATCGCTTATATTTGCTCCACCAAGGCGCAGAAAATACTACACCCGACAGCCATAGCGATGTACAACTACGTGCAACCCATCGTGGCTTGCGCCGTCAGCGTCATAATGGGAGTCGGCATATTCGGAACGACTCAGGCCTTCGCCATAACATTCGTGTTCGTCGGCGTGACGATGGTGAACAAGAAAACGAGAAAGAGACTCAGCTAAACTGAGTCTCTTTCTCGTTTCCGTCATAACAGTTGTCACCTCGCGCCTTTGACAGCGCGGTAGGCCTTGATCCTGTCGGAGAGCGTTATCTCTACCGAGTCTGAATGTTCCTCATGATACGTGACGGAATCGGACTCGACAAACTCACGCACCTCACTCCACTTGTCAGCACCACCACGCTTGCCACTACAGCCACATGACGAGAACGTCATCATGACACCTGCTGCCGCAAAGCAGAGCAACTGTCTCAACTTCTCATCTGACATATCAAATGTTATGAAGAGTGAACTTCTTCACCATCCACTTAGCACATGACGCAGTATGGCTTGTTCCTATCGTGCTGTAGTCGATGTCTATCACCTTATTATATTTGTTGCACAGCTCAATCATCTTAACTGAGTTCTCGTAAGGAACGACCTTGTCGCCCTCAGACACGTAGAAGTCAACCTTGTGCATTGGAATCCATCCGGATGTCAGCTCATTAAGCTTCAGACACTTCATAAGCTTCTGGTTGATCTCTGAGTTAGCGTTTCTACCTGCCACGCTCATGAAATCCTCGATATACAACTCCTCGTCAGTCTCCTTAAGATGAGCTGCCGTAGCGCAGTACTTAATCATCAGCTCGTTGATGTCATCCACACTCTTTGTCTTGTTCTTGAAGATAGAGTCGAACTCAGACTTGTGAGCGAGGTAAGACGCTGAATAGAAGTCAGACTCATCAACACCGCTCATGATGTCAGGATAGCAGATAAGCATAGATTTGATGACAAGCGGGAAGGCAACAGGGAATGAGACCTTACCCCACTCATAGTACTTCTCCATCGTAGTGGCCGGGCTGTAAGGACCGCAGCACACGTCGACATGATCGAGACCGTACCAGTCTGCGAGATTCTTTGTCAGTCCGTTCTTTGTCTCGTATGTGTTCTCCATATACTTGAGCGTAGCCATAGAGTTAGCACCCCCCTGTGACGCACCCATTATGACGAACTTGTAGTCTTTCTCGAATGACCCCTTGTTGTTTGTGAATATCTTGAGACCTGGAGCCAGAGCGTCAACTATCTGACGGGCGCAGAGACCATGGTTTAGGTATACCTGATCACGACCGTTAGTGGCGCCGAAGCCCTCATAGTCAGGCATAATCATCAATGTCTCCTCTGTCAGAAGCTTCAGCTCGTTACCGCCACCGCTGACTGTAGCGCACTCGCTGTTGAGTGTGTGAGTGTAAGGGCAGTAAAGGACCATATTATCCTGATCCAACTCGTATGACTTGAAAATACCTTTCCAGTACCCCCACGCAACGAGAGCGGAGAGGTAAATGACATCACCATTCTCGTCTACTGACGGATAGGTATATGTCGTCTTATGGAAATATTTTGTTATACCATTCTGTCCAAGCACATTCGCAATAGAGTCTGTCTTTCTCTTCTCGTTCTCAATGAACTGAGCCTTCTCCGAAGCCGCGTCGGTTGAGCCGTTGGCTCCGTCAACACCGAAGATCATGTCGGCGAACTCCTCGACTGTATAGTCGTTGTCGGTAAGAATTGTCGGCTGAGCATCTGAGATGATGATGTTGGTGAGGTCAGCGTCGCTATACTCGACTGTCTGGTCCACAGACAATGCCTCAGTCTCCTCAACATCGGATGAACAACTTACAAACGCAGCAAACGCGGTCATGCACATACATGACAAAACGATTTTTTTCACGATTTTCATAATTTAATTGATTGAAGATAGAACATTTTTATTATAAAAAAATAAACTCTATTGGATGAATTAGTTACTCGCACTTAAACGCTTTAAGTACTGCGCAAAGATATTTAGTTTATCTCTGACTACAAAATTTTCGCCTATTTTTTTGATAATTAACGGAAAAAAGATAATCAAATCTCAATAGTGTCCTAAATAATTTCAAAAGAATGAAGGAAGTTGTTGCCATTAAAATAAGAAAGACTTATCTTAATGATTGACCCAAAAACAAAACTTCCTTCATGGCTAAGATAACGCTTTTTGCTCAAGTAATCCAAAAACTACCGAAAGAAATAGTCAAATCTCTCGCAAAGAAGCACGGGACGGACAAATATGCCAAGGGATTCAATACATGGAGTCACC
>FLNY01003037.1_pt1 | contig 69636 bp, 42 predicted proteins | sample 1140381 | NCBI WGS metagenome assembly FLNY01 (sample SAMEA3878172, study PRJEB12797) | bioreactor metagenome | biome: Moose rumen | place: Sweden | collected 2011-10
AAGTCCCAGAAAAGAGATGACTGTCGGACGTTACCAGAAGATTTATACATAGCTGAATTGCAAGATTTTATGTGCATAAGATACGAAATTTTGTAGACACATGCAAATTTTCGAACTATTATTTTATTGGTTGTTAAATAATTAAATAGTTTTCAAGGAACGACGAATTATACATTGGATCGGTTAGTAGGTATTGTGCAACAGACATGACTTTAGACTCGATTATGAATAAGGCAAATCATGATTGGGCATTAACGCATAGAAGTTATCTTGTGAAATTGCGTGATACTACAGAAATACCTACTCGGATGATTCTGAAGTTTAAGGGACGAGAAGTTGTTTGCTAGATTAAGAATGATCTTGAATATTATAACGTTGACAAAAGAGTTTACGTGAATCCCAACGGGATAACAGAATCCGTACTGCCTTAGTTCCGCATTCTCCGCCAAACACCATGCAAACGGCGGAGACGCGGTTCTTTGAAACGTATCAATAAAGGGCAGCCGCTGCAATGTGGCTACTCTTTTTTCAACCGCTGGATTTTCGTTACCAATACAATTTTCGGTAACGAGATAGGTAACTATTTGGTAACGGAACGATGGTCATATTTCACAATATGCATTCCTTCCTTTTCCGTCTATCTCGGCACAGTCAGTGTCGATTGTTGTGAGAGAGACATCACATCATGTTACCTTCTGTGGCGAATTCGTTGGTCTCACCAGCGGTAGGAGCTTCCTCCATCGTTGTCTCCTCTTTGTTATCCGCCTCTTCTTGTCTCTTGGCCGCGTCAGCGTATCTGCTGACGCTGAGTATGACGGCTATGTAGAAGCTGGTCATCATGATGGATGAGCCGCCTCGGCTGATGAATGGCAGGTTCTGTCCCGTCACAGGTATCGCACCCACCGCAACCGCCATGTTGACGAGAGCCTGTAACACTATCATCATGCCGAAGCCGAGCACCAGGTAGGCGGGGAAGAATTTACGGCATTTCTGCGCTATACGTCCTGTCCTCACAAACAGTGTCATGTAGAGCAGTAACACCACGATGCCGCCGAACAGACCGGTCTCTTCCACGATGATGGCGTAGATGAAGTCGGACTCTGCATGTGAGAGGAAGTCCCTCTGTACGGAGTTGCCCACACCCAGTCCCACGCCTGCTGAGTTAGCCACAGCGATCTTGGCGTGTGTGCTCTGCGCATGTTTGTCATCGAACCAATACGAGGCGTCGTCGGGTGATATTTTCTCGTCGTTGCCCGTGAATCGTTCGATACGATGTTTGACGGTGGCGAGACGTTTCAGGGCGCTGTTGTCGCTGAGTGCGTCCTCCGGCATGATGAATGCTATGGTCATGACGAATCCAGCAATGATACCTAACACTCCCAGTCCTTTGAAGATGTATATCCATGGTATGTGTCCGAGTATCATCATTGCCAGTATGACCACGAACAGCATGAGTGCCGTGGACACGTTATCCATGAAGATGAGCCCGCAGCATATCACCAGTGGCACGCTGATGTACATGAACGGCTTCCACGGCTTACCTTTCACCGCTCCGACTATCAGCTTGCCTTTCTCGTTTTTTATCACTGTCTGTGTACGCGCCAGTATGAGTGCTGTCCACATGATCAGGAAGCATTTCACAAGCTCTGACGGCTGTACGGAGATACCGGCGATCTGGGTCCATCGGTTTGTGCCGTTGAGACTGTTCCCTCCGAACAGCGCCGTGGACGCTAGCAGTATGATGGATAATGGCAGGCATATTGGCGGCATGACGCAGAACCATTTACATGGTATGCGGTGGAAGACAATGATTATCAGCAGACCGAAGAACAGGAACACGAACTGGTGTACGATAGGTCCCCAGTGGCTTGCGCCGTTGGCGAATGTCAGTCGTGAGGATGCGCTGAACACCTCCACAAGTGACACTATGCAGAGTAGGAAATATATGACCCAGATGGTCCTGTCTCCTTTGAAGAAGTCTCTGGATGATGTTTTTGATAATATTCCCGGCATAACTTTATCGTTTTTTGTTTGTTCTTTTAATTCACTGTTCATACCTCACGCCGCTGGCCAGTCAACCATCGTCGTCTCTTGTCTTTTGTGTCTTATGTCTGTGCGTCGCACCCGTCCGTTCTGTTGTCACGGTGCGGGCGTGACGGTTTGAGTCATTACAGGTTCTTTACGCACTCTCTGAACTGCTCGCCTCGATCCTCCATGTTCTTGAACAGGTCGAAGCTGGCGCAGCATGGGCTGAGAAGCACGCAAGAGCCCGGTTTAGCCATCTTGTAACACTCATCGACGCAGTCCTTCATGCTTCTGACGTCAGCTATAGGCAGTCCGAAGTCGTCGAAGGCGGCGTGCAGCTTGGTGTTGTCCACTCCGAGGAAGACGAGGCCTATGCACTTCTCCTTCACGAGGTCGAAGATCTCCGAGTAGTCATTACCTTTGTCTTTACCACCGAGTATGAGCACCGTAGGCTGCGTCATGCTGTCGAGAGCATACCAGCAGGCGTTGACGTTAGTGGCCTTGGAGTCATTCACGAAGTCGATGCCTCGCACTCTGCCCACCTTCTCCAGTCTGTGCTCCACACCGGCGAAGTCGCTCAGTCCCTTGCGTATCTGCTCATTGCTGACACCGGCCAGGTCAGCCGTGATGCCTGCGGCGAGTGAGTTGTAGAGGTTGTGTCTGCCTCGCAGTGCCAGCTCTTCCTGTTCCATGTTGAACGGCACAGGACCGTCGATGTGGAAAGTGTGGTCGCTGACATATCCTATGGCGCAGTTCTCTTTGAACTCGGAGAACGGACACATCTTAGCCTTGATATTGTATTTCTTCAGCTCCCGTGTGACGATAGGGTCATCGTTCCAGAACACGAAAGCGTCGTTCTCCGTCTGGTTGCGTGTGATGCGCATCTTGCTGTCCACGTAGTTCTGCATCTTGAAGTCATATCTGTCGAGATGGTCAGGTGTGATGTTCATGAGCACTGCGATGTCTGCGCGGAAGTCATACATGTTGTCGAGCTGGAAGCTGCTCAGCTCGATGACGTAGTAGTCGTGGTTCTCCTCAGCCACCTGTAACGCCAGACTACGTCCGATGTTTCCGGCTAGCCCCACGTTGTATCCGGCACCCTTGAGTATGTGATAGATGAGTGACGTCGTTGTCGTCTTACCATTGCTTCCCGTGATACATATCATTTTGGCGTTGGTGTACCTGCCGGCGAACTCTATCTCACTGATGACAGGTATGCCTTTCTCCTTTATCTTGATCATCATAGGAACGGTGTCTGGAATGCCCGGACTCTTTATCACCTCGTTGGCGTTGAGGATCAGAGACTCGGTGTGTCTGCCGCTTTCCCACTCTATGTCGTGGCTGTTGAGTATCTCCTTGTATTTGTCTTTGATCTCAGACATATCGCTGACAAAAACATCAAATCCTTTCTTTTTAGCCAGCACGGCTGCTCCGGCGCCGCTTTCTCCTGCTCCTAGAATAACAATACGTTTCATTGTCTCTTTGTTTATTATTTCCTAATAATGTTATGGCATGTCCTGCACAGCCGATGTGCTCACCGCCGTCGACGGCTCATCGTGTCAGAATGTGTCGTGTTATCTTATCTTCAGTGTCAGTATGGTGATGGCTGCCAAGATGATGGTGACAATCCAGAATCTCGTGGTAATCATAGATTCAAACAACAGTCCTTTCGGTCTGGTGATGAGGTACTTCACACCCGGCTCCATCTTATGTCTGTAATGGTCGTGGAACGGAGCGCGCTTGAAGACTCTCCATTTCAAACCTTTCTTGTTACCTTTCTTGGCGTATGCCACCTGCAGCATGACACTCACGCTCTCCATGAGGAATATGCCGCACAGGATTGGCAGCAGAAGCTCCTTGTGGATGATGACCGCTGTGACGGCTATCACACCGCCGATGGCGAGACTGCCGGTGTCGCCCATGAAGACCTTGGCAGGATACGCGTTGTACCAGAGGAAACCGGTCAACGCACCTATGAAGCCGCACAAGAAGATGACCACCTCCTCCGTACCTGGTATGTACATCACGTTGAGGTAGCTGGCATACTGTACGTGACCTGACACATAGGCCAGTATGCCAAGTGCTACTCCTATGATGGCTGAGTTGCCGGCGCACATACCGTCCATACCGTCATTGAGGTTGGCTCCGTTTGACACCGCCGTTATGACAAACGTGGTGACGAGGATGAACAGAATCCATCCGCATGCTCGTTTCACCGTACCATTCTCAATCCAGTTGAATGGCCTGTTGTAGTCGAGGTTGTTGTTCTTCATGAACGGCACAGTGGTCACCGTTGACTTACGTGTCTCACTCTTATGGTATACCACCTCCTTGTTTCCTATCTCCTGTGTCACATTCTCACGTACCACGGCTTGAGGACTGAGCCAGAGGGCGATGCCGACCACGGTGCCCAGTGTCAGCTGACCTAACATTTTGTATATCGGTCGCAGACCGTCTTTGTTGCCGCTGAGCTTGATGTAGTCATCGAGGAATCCGAGAAGACCAAACCATATCAGTGTTATGATGAGAAGGTTGAGGTATATGTTCGTGAGTTTGCCGAACAGCAGTACAGGAATGAGCACGGCGACTAGTATCACCACGCCACCCATTGACGGCACGCCTTTCTTCTGTACACCGTATGGGTCGATGGCGGCGTCACGAGCTTCCTCGATGTGCTTCCTCGACCTCATGTATTTGATGAAATATTCTCCGAACACCATAGATATGATGAGTGAGAAAATGAGTGTCATCAGTGCCCTGAACGACACGTAGTTAAGCATTCCCATTCCTGGGATGTCAAATTCCTTAAGTAGTTTTCCTAATTGATATAACATTTTCCTTGTTGTATTCTACACATAATATGTATATGGTGTACGCTCCGCTCCGTACCACCTATTTGTTATATGGCGTGATGGGAGTATCCACTCTTGACGGTGACCGTCTTGTGTCGCTTTCTCGCATGTCATTCACTGACGATTGTAGAGCGTCTACCTCTTGTTAATGGTAAGCCATGACGGTTCGTCATGAAACTTCACCTCTTGTTGACGAATGTCAGAAACAAGCTCTCACCTCTTCTTTGTCATCAAAATGGTGCTTGACGCCTTTCACGATTTGGTAGTCCTCATGTCCTTTACCGGCGATGAGTATGACGTCGCCGCTCTTAGCCAGTGCGCATGCTGTCTTGATGGCTTGACGTCTGTCCACGATTGTGATGACGTTTCTCATCTGCTCATTCGTGAGCCCAGCCTGCATGTCCTTGAGTATGTCCTCTGGCTCCTCAAATCGAGGGTTGTCGCTTGTCAGGATGACCTTGTCGCTTTGTTTCACTGCCTCTTGTGCCATGAGAGGACGCTTGCCCTTATCTCTGTTTCCTCCAGCTCCGCATACTGTTATCACCTGTCCCTTACCGTTAAGCACCTCGTGTATGGCGTTGAGCACGTTCTCGAGAGCGTCGGGTGTGTGTGCGTAGTCCACAATCGCCGTGTAGCCTGATGGAGAGCGCAATGCCTCAAAGCGTCCGTTCACAGGGTGCATGGCACTCATGGCCACTAGCACGTCGTGAGGGTCCTTGCCGAGCATGACAGCTGCTCCGTACACTGCGAGCAGGTTGCTGACATTGAACTTACCAATGAATTTCACGCCGACCTCTTTGCCGTTTATCTCCAGATACATCCCCTCGAAGTGGCACTCGATGATCTTAGCCTTAAAGTCGGCTGGGCTCTGTGTGGAGTATGTCTTCACCGTTGCTTTTGTGTTCTGAGTCATCACCAGTCCATTCTTGTCGTCTATGTTTGTCACCGCGAAAGCGTTAGCCGGCAGATTGTCGAAGAACAGCTTCTTTGCCTTGATGTAATTCTCGAATGTCTTGTGGTAGTCGAGGTGGTCACGTGTGATGTTGGTGAATAAGCCGCCAGCGAAATGTAATCCTCCAATTCTGTTCTGTACCACGGAGTGGCTGCTGACCTCCATGAAGACATACTCACATCCGGCGTCAACCATGCGGGCCAACAGCATGTTGAGCGTCACTGGGTCTGGCGTCGTGTGTTCCGTAGGTATTGCTTCACCGTCTATGTAGTTGCAGACTGTAGACAGCAGTCCTACCTTGTGTCCCATATACCTGAACATGTCGTACAGAACTGTGGCTATCGTCGTCTTGCCGTTGGTGCCTGTCACGCCCACCAGTCTCAGCTTGCTTGACGGGTCACCGTAGAATGAGGTGGCTATTTGTCCCACCACAAGCTCTGAGTTGTCCACGCTGACGAACACTGCCTTGTCCTCATATTCTGACGGTATCGTCTCGCACACTACGGCTGTGGCTCCCAACTCTATGGCCTTGCCGATATATGAGTGTCCGTCTGCCTGCGTGCCTCTGACGGCGATGAACAGATTACCCTCTTTAACTTGGCGTGAGTCGATGTTCACACCTGTGATGTCGGTGTCAAGGTTGCCCTTCACCTCATTCACTTTGACGTTTGATAGTATTTCCTTTAGTCTCATATCTTATCACTTTATCATTTTAAATATAATCTTACAACTCGTCCTTTCCTGACTATAGTTCCAGGTGGCACGCTCTGGCTCCTCACCTTACCGCATCCGCTGATCTGTGCTGTCAGACCTCTGCTCTCGAGAATGTATATGGCGTCACGCGCTCCCATTCCCTTGACGTTTGGCATGGTGTTCTCGTACATGCTGCGTTGAGTGAGTATGACACTGCCGCCTTTTATTTCTGACGTGCACCAGTCGTTGACGTTGTCACAGTAGGCTTTCACCCCGAGGCTCTCCAACACATGTCTTGTCGACTCTACGTCTCCGCTTTTCACGTCAGGTACGAATATCGTGGATGAGTCGGCGGCGCATATCAAATCGCGAGTCTCGTGTTTAGAGTATACTCTCTGTGCTATCTTCGAGAATACTACTCCGGCCTGTCCACCACCGCTGGCTATCCAGTAGTTGTGTCTTATCGCCACGATGCATGTGTACTTGGGATTTTCGGAAGGGAAATATCCACAGAAGCTCACAAGGTGTTCTGTGCCGTATCTTCCAGCCGCAGATATCTGTGCCGTACCGGTCTTTCCGGACACGTTAAATATCGGGTTGCCGGCTGGCTTGCCGAGTCCGTCCTTGTCGCAGACCACTCTCTTGAGTATGGTCTGTATGTCACGAAGTGTCTGTTTTTTGCAGATGTTATTCTTGATAACTTCCACCGGGAAGGTCTCCACGATTTCACCCTTTTTACTGAGGGCCTTTACGAATCGCGGCTTAAGCATCTTTCCGTTGTTGGCTATGGCATTGTAGAAGGTTACTGTGGATATAGGAGGAATCTGTGTCTCATAACCTATTGACATCCATGGTATGGTGGTGTTAGGCCAGTTGCTTCTGTCCTTCTCAGGGTAACGTATCTGAGGGTCCGCTGTCCCGATGAACGGAAGGTGCAGCGGTGTGCCTATTCCCACTCTTCTCAGTCCCTCCACGAATTTCTCCGGTGTCTTGTGATAGTGTTTGTCAATGAGTTTTGCCACTCCGATGTTGGATGACACCATCAGTACGTGAGGCACGTCAATTACGCCATATCCGCCTCTGTTCCAATTGTGGTCTTTCATCTTGGCTCCGTACATCATCTCTATGCCGTCGCCAGTGTCCACGATGTCTGTCGGTTTGACATACCCGTCATCCATCGCCACCATGAGTGAGGCGGTCTTGAATGTGGAGCCTGGCTCCATGAGCGATGCCAGTGCGTAATTGCGTGACTCATAGTAGTTGCCGTCATCGTAGCGCTGCAGGTTGACTATTGCCTTTATGTCTCCTGTCTTCACCTCCATGAGCACAGCCACGCCGATGTCTGCCGACAGTTCTATGAGTTTCTCCCTTAGCGCATGCTCGCAGATGTCCTGCATGTTGACGTCCAATGTGGTCACCACGTCATATCCGTCCTCGGCTGGAATGTCGATAAGGTTAAGATATCTGTCGAGCACCTTTTTTCTGTGGGCTATACCCGGCTTACCTCTCAGAAGTGAGTCGTAAGCCAGCTCTATGCCCGACCTTGCGGAGTCCTTGGCGGCGTAGAGGTCACCAAGAGTTCTTCCGGCGAGTGAGCCGAAAGGTCTTTTACGTCCGTTTCTCTTGTCTGCCACCAGTCCGCTGGTGTTTGGTCCTTTGCGGAAGAGCGGCAGCTCTCTTATCTTGTTGTATTGTATGTAGTCGAGTGTCTGTCCGGGACATAGCTCATACCATCTGCTACGTCTCTTCAATCCCTTTCGTATGTGTTTCTCATATTCTCCAGCTGTCATGACAGGACAAATCTCTGCCAGTCCCCCGCAAATGGAGTCCATGTTTTCCTCAAACATCTCCACCTTCTTCCTCATCGCCGCCGTGTCTATGTCGGCGCCTCCAGACTGAAAGTCGATGTACAGCTTGTACGAAGGCAAACTGCTCGCCATCAGCTGTCCCTCTGCCGACAACAGGTTGCCTCGAGTCTGTGACAACGGCACAGTGTCAGTCTCCAGCTTGGCTGCAAGAGCCTCCCACTGTTCACGTTCCATGAACATGCTCTTGACCATCGAATACACGATGACGAGGGCGAATGCCACCGTCAGGAGGTAGATAATCAAGAATCTTGTCTTTATGTATGACTTGTCAAATTTCATTACAATGTATGGGAATTCTTTTTTCCGGATATCGTTATGCTTGTTTCTCACCAGAACCACCCTCCGTCATCGTCCACGCTGTCTTTCTTTATCAGGTAGGGAGCAATCTCCGGGGAGATGAGCACACTGTCAGGCGTATGCTTGAGAGCCTCCTCCACGTTTGACTGTCTGGTGTAGTTCATCAGTTCACTCGACTGTGTCAGCTCGTTGTACTTGGCGTCTCTGAGCGCTTCTCTGAGATTGTCAATCTCGATGACCTCGTCCTGGCTGTAATAACGGTTTGCGGTGTAGAGAATCATCAGGAAAGCGCAGTAGATAATGAAGACGATCTGCTTGAGCATGAAACGACTCTGCAGGATGTCACCTCCGATGAGTGTGCGGAAAGACAGCTCCACTCCGTCGTCAGCGTTGTCCTCGTCCATATTGTTCAAGGCGTCGATGACTTCCTTCTTCTCTGCCTCAGTGTCATCCTCCATGATTCTTTCCATTACATCCCCGTTGTCGGGTGACATGTTGTCTTCCGTATGTTCTGTATTTTCGTTCATCGGTGTCTCTTGTCTGTCCGTTGAAGCACTGCATCTCACAGCTTCTCTGCTATTCGCAGTTTAGCGCTTCTGGAACGCGGGTTACGTTCCTGTTCACCTGTGTCAGGAACGATGACTTTGTTTGTGATAATCTTGAATGGCGAGTTGCTTCGTCCGAAGAAATCCTTGTCCTCAGTTCCTTCGGTGTTACCTGTCTTCATCATGTTCTTCACTATGCGGTCCTCCAATGAGTGGTAGGTGATGACCACCAGTCGTCCTCCAGGTTTAAGCAGCTCGGTGGCTGACTTGAGCATGGACTTCAGCGCCGCCATCTCATCGTTGACCTCGATACGCAGCGCCTGAAAAACCTTCGCAAGGTCTTTCTTCTCACGGTCTTTGCCTGTCAGTGGTCTTACCACGTCGAGGAACTCTTCCACGGTCTCTATCTTCTTGCTCTTACGCGCAGTGGCGATTACCGAGGCGAGCTTCCTTGCATTTTTCAACTCTCCGTAGAAGTAGAATATGTCCGCAAGTCTCTTCTCGTCGTAGTTGTTGACGATGTCTGCGGCTGTGACCCTTGCCCTCTGGTTCATGCGCATGTCCAGCTTACCGTCAAAACGGAATGAGAAACCACGGTCTTTGTCATCGAAATGATGAGAGGACACACCGAGATCGGCAAGCAGTCCGTCAATCTCGGACACGCCGTGGTAGGTCATGAAATTCTTCAGGAAACGAAAGTTGGATCGTACGAAAGTGAACTTGGGATTGCTCTCTGCGTTTTTCTCCGCATCTTTGTCTTGGTCAAATCCGTAGAGATGACCATCATCGTCCAGACGTGACAGAATCTCCCTGCTGTGTCCTCCGCCACCGAACGTCACATCTACAAAGACACCTCCTTTGCCGATGTTTAGTCCGTCAACGCTCTCTTTGAGCAATACCGGTATGTGATATGTTGATGATTCCTCCATTCTTACAACAATGCCTCAGCGACTACGTTGACGCTGACGTTGATTTCCAATGTGTCACATCGGCTTGCTTAAAAGTATAACTTTTACTTTCGCCGAAACCGAAAATCATGCAAAAATAAGCATTCCGCCACATATCCCCATGAATTCAATGTTTTTTTTTTGAAAAAGTTATGAACAGCGTAGGGCTCCAGTGTGTTTTTACTCACTTTATTTTCTTGTTTCAAATAATTTTTTTTCCTTTGCGGCGTCAACAAAAACAAATAGTATTCAAATGAAGAAAATTATTTTGTCATTCATTGCCGCCTTGGTTCTTTGTCTACCGGCGGACGCTCAAATCAATTTTGGCCTAAAGGCTGGTCTTAACATCTCTAACGTGTCATTTGATGAGTCTCTCGTGAGTTCAAGTAATCGTTGTGGTTTTTTCCTGGGACCACAGATGGATATCACCATTCCTTTAGCCGGTCTTGGTGCGGATATCGCTGTGTTGTATGACAACAGAAGTGTGAAGAGAAACGGTGAGGATGCCTCTATGCAGTATATAGACCTTCCTATCAACTTAAAATACACTATAGGTTTTAGTTCTCTCGCTAGCTTGTATCTCGCTACAGGTCCTCAGTTCGCATGGAGTATTGGTGATAACGACGTGTTCGACACTGCTCAGTACACACTTCGCTCATCACAGTTCTCCTGGAATATTGGGGGAGGTTTTACTGTGCTCAGTAAGATACGCTTAGGTTATACTTATAACATCCCTTGCGGTAATACTGCAACAGCAAAGGTGACAGACCTAAACTTTAAGAATCATAACCATCAGATTCATTTGACTTATCTCTTTTGATGATTGATAGGACGTGTCTGTGACGATGTGCCACATAAGAAGATATGACATAACGCGGTCGTGATGCTTTACGCAGACGTCATATTACCACTTCCACTGCACGACACTTTCACTTATGCCGTTCCTGAGGATATGAAGGACGACATTAAGCGGGGGTGTCGTGTTGTTGTGCCGTTTGGCCCCAAAAAAGTATACACTGCTGTGGTGTGTGAGGTACATGATAGATGTCCAGACTTTGCGGAGGTGAAATCTGTAGTGACGCTTCTCGACAAGAAGCCTGTGGTAACGGACAAACAGTTCGAGTTCTGGCGTTGGATAGCTGACTATTATATCTGCTCGGTGGGTGAGGTGTTCAACGCAGCGTTGCCGGGAGGAATGAAACCGAAGGATGGTGATGCCATGAAAGCGGATAAGAAGAGACGCAGGACGAAGTCTGCTGTTGTCGGTGACTTGTCGTTGCAGATTGCTTCGTCCGTATTGTCTGAGGCTCAGTCGAAGGCTTATGAAGAGATATGTGATTCTTTCACAACGCACAATGTAACGCTTCTGCACGGGGTGACGTCCAGTGGCAAGACGGAGATATACATTAAACTGATAAAGAAAACGATATCCGAGGGTAAGCAGGTATTGTATATGCTCCCGGAGATAGCGCTTACCACACAAATCACAGATAGATTGAACAAGGTGTTTGGCGGTGATATGTGTGTCTATCATTCTAAGTTCACTGATACTCAACGTGTAAGGGTGTATCAGGGTATGCTGGAAGAGCGTCCGCCGATGTTGGTGCTTGGAGTGCGTTCGTCTGTGTTCTTGCCTTTTACCAATTTAGGGTTGGTCATCGTAGATGAGGAGCATGAGACTTCCTACAAACAACAAGAGCCAGCTCCACGCTACAATGGACGTAACGCCGCTCTCGTGCTTGCTCGTATGTATGGAGCCTCTGTTCTTCTAGGTACTGCCACACCGAGTTTTGAGGTATACCATTTAGCGAGAAAAGGTCGATATGGTTATGTGCAGCTGACGAAGAGATACAATGATGTGCGTCTGCCGGAAATACAAATTGTTGATGTTAAGGAGTTGAGGAGAAAGAAACTGATGAAAGGGCCTTTCTCCGATGAACTTGTAACAGCGATGCGTGACGCAGTGTCGGCAGGTGAACAGGTCATATTGTTCCAAAATAGACGAGGGTATTCCAACTTCATCGAGTGTAAATGCTGTGGTTGGGTGCCGAGGTGCGAGCATTGCGATGTCTCGTTGACATATCATAAGGAAAGCAATCAGATGACATGTCATTATTGTGGACGCACATATGCCATTCCAGATGTGTGCCCTGCGTGCGAGGAGAAGCGTTTCATCAATAAGGGATTGGGTACGGAGAAAGTGGAAGATTTGGTGATATCGTTGATGCCGGAGGCTAGAGTGCTACGTATGGATCTTGACACAACACGGTCACGATTGTCATATGAGACCATTATAAGTCAGTTCGCAGATCACCAGGCTGATGTGCTTGTGGGAACGCAGATGGTGACGAAGGGATTGGACTTCGACAATGTGAGTGTGGTTGGTATATTGGACGCTGATACTATGCTTAATCAGCCAGACTTCAGAAGCTACGAGAGGGCGTTCCATACCTTGTCGCAGGTGGCTGGTCGAGCTGGCAGAAGAGGACGTCAGGGTAGGGTTATCCTGCAGACGCATAGCGCCGACACTGATATAATAAGACAGATTGTGAATAACGACTTCTGGGGGATGTTCTATGATCAGATGCAAGAACGTAAATTGTTCAATTATCCTCCTTTCTTCCGTCTCATCAATGTCTTTTTACGTCATCGTGAGAATAATCTGTTGGAACATCTGTCTGAAGAGATGGCAATGAGGCTGAGGACATTCTTTGGCGACAAAGTGCTCGGACCGGACAGTCCTCCGGTAGGTAGGATTAAGTCGATGTACATACGTAAGATAATGATAAAGGTCGATGTCAAGGCGCCGACAGATGCTGTTCGCTCTTGTCTATCTTCGGTGAGAGACCAGATGTTGTCACAGACAGTTGCACACGGACTTACAATTTATTATGATGTCGATCCAATGTGATATCATCTTGTCAGTTATAACTTGCTTGTAAAGTCGTGTGTCTTTCTTCGTACGTGGCTTAAATTGAAATGATATTTGTGTCAATCAGACGGTATGTCACTGTAGATAGTATTTTAAGAGTTGTGCTTGCAGACTGTAGCCTTTTTGTGGTGGTATCGTGACAAAATAATACAATAATTATAATGTTTACTTTTAATTCATAATGTAAGGCTGTCATTTAGAGGAAAAACCTTTGTTGGTAAATGAAAAACACTTAATTTTGTGGGCAAGTTCAATTACAGTTATAACTAAAAAATGAAAGTAATGAAATTTGGCGGAACTTCAGTCGGTTCCGTAGAAAGCATTCTTAATCTGAAGAAAATCGTGGAGGCATGCGACGAGCCTGTAGTTGTAGTCGTGTCAGCTCTGGGTGGCATAACAGATAAACTCATAGCTACATCAAAGCTTGCTGTCACCGGTGACACCGCATACCTCACCTCATATACCGAGATGGTAGACCGTCATCATGCCATGATAGACGCGATCATCACCGACCCTGCTAAACGTAAGACTCTCACTGATACCGTTGACGATTTGCTCGAGCAACTCAAAGGAATTTATCAGGGAGTGTTTTTGATAGGTGACCTTAGCGAGAAGACTGGTAACACCATAGTCTCATTCGGTGAGCGTATTTCCAGCAATATAGTAGCGACTCTTATAGATAGCGCTAAGTGGTACAATTCACTTGAGTTTATCAAGACGAAGAAAAAGCATGGTAAGAACTTCTTCAGTAACAGCGTCTCCACTCCGCTCATAAAACAGGCATTCGCTGATTTCGTCAGTGGCAAGGCTGGCCATAAGGTGTGTCTGACCGGAGGATTCATTTCCACGGATGCTAATACGTCGGAGATCACTAATCTTGGCAGAGGAGGTTCGGACTATACAGCAGCCATTCTTGCCGCCACCCTTGACGCTAAGGTGTTAGAGATATGGACTGATGTGAGTGGATTCATGACGGCTGACCCTCGTGTTATTAATACGGCTTATCCTATCGATCAGTTGTCGTACGTAGAGGCCACCGAACTTTGTAATTTCGGCGCCAAAGTTGTCTATCCACCAACAATATATCCTGTGTATGTTAAGAATATACCTATACTAATCAAGAATACGTTCCATCCAGAGGATCGTGGTACTATTATCACAGCTGACAGTGACAAGTCTGCCAGAGCCATTAAAGGTATCTCAAGCATTAATGACACAAGTCTGATTACTGTTAGTGGCCTCTCCATGGTTGGTGTGATAGGCGTCAACCAGCGTATTTTCACGGCGTTGGCGGCGAACGGAATTAGTGTGTTCCTCGTCAGTCAGGCTTCATCGGAGAACAGCACTTCCATCGGAGTACGTAATGAGGACGCCGATGCGGCGTGCGAGGTACTCAATGGAGAGTTTGCCAAAGAGATTGAATTGGGTGCGATGTTCAAGATGAAGCTTGAACGTGACCTTGCCACGATTGCCATTGTTGGTGAGAATATGAAACACACGCCAGGTATTGCAGGTAAGTTGTTCGGTACGTTAGGACGTAATGGTATAAGCGTTATAGCTTGCGCACAGGGAGCCAGTGAGACGAACATCTCGTTCGTGGTTGAGAAGAAATCACTAAGGAAGAGTCTCAACGTCATACATGACTCGTTCTTTCTTTCAGAGTATCAAGTACTGAACGTGTTCATCTGTGGAATAGGAACTGTTGGAGGTAGTCTTTTGGAACAGATAGCGGGACAGCAGAAGAAACTGATGAAAGAGCGTAACCTGAAGATTAACGTGGTCGGTATAGCCAGTGGACATAATGCCACGTTTGACAGAAACGGCATCGACCTCACTGTTTTCTCTGACGGGCATGACTTCTCAATCAATAAACTTAGGGAGTTCATAAAGACGTCAGATGTTAGCAACACTCAGCGTCTCAAGGATGAGGTTATTGGTATGAATATCTTCAACAGCGTGTTTGTTGACTGTACTGCCAGTGATGAGGTCCCTCAGCTTTATCATGACTTCCTCATGCACAATATATCTGTTGTGGCAGCCAATAAGATTGCAGCGTCAGGTGATTTTGATAACTACATAGCCTTGAAGACCACGGCTCGTCAGAGAGGTGTGAAGTTCCTTTTTGAGACAAACGTGGGTGCTGGATTGCCTATCATCAATACTATCAACGACTTGTGTAACTCTGGTGATAAGATTGTTAAGATTGAGGCGGTGCTCAGCGGTACACTCAACTATATCTTCAACAAGATCTCGAAGGACGTTCCTTTCTCAGAGACTGTGAGGCTATCAAAGGAAGAAGGATATGCCGAGCCAGACCCTCGTGTTGACTTGAGCGGACAGGATGTGATCAGAAAACTCGTCATTCTTTCACGTGAGGCAGGCTACAGACTGAGTCAGGAGGATGTGTCTAAGGAACTGATTATACCACAGTCATTCTTTGATGGAACCTTGGACGATTTTTGGAAGAACCTTCCAAGTGTCGATGAACGTTTTGAAACAGAGAGAAGGCGACTCGAGGCAGATAAGATGAGATGGCGTTTCGTGGCGACATTGGAGAACGGAAAGGGTAGTGTGTCACTGAAGAAGGTGGATGAGCATCATCCTTTCTATGGGCTTGAGGGCAGCAACAACATTATTATGATAACCACAGAGCGTTACAACCAGTATCCGATGCTGATACAAGGATACGGAGCCGGAGCAAGTGTTACTGCCGCCGGTGTATTCGCTGATATCATGTCAATAGCAAATATTTAATGTGTGACGACTTTGTCACAGCCGTAAAGTAACGTACGTTTGGGCTATGTCAAGTGTTTCCGTAGCCCATCTTAAAACAGAGTAATAAGATGAAACATATCATTATATTGGGTGACGGTATGGCAGATTGGCCAGTGGAGTCACTCGGAGGAAAGACACTTTTACAGTACGCTTACACGCCATACATGGATATGCTGGCCGAGAAGGGCAGAACGGGTATGCTCAAGACTGTTCCCGATGGTTTTCATCCTGGCAGCGAGGTGGCTAACTCCAGCATCCTGGGATATGACCAAAGTGAGGTGTATGAGGGTAGAGGCCCGCTTGAGGCTGCCAGCATAGGTGTCGAGTTAGGTCCGGACGACATGGCTATTCGCTGTAATATAATATGTATAGAGGGCGACAATATCAAGAACCACTCATGTGGACGTCTGGAGACTGAGGAAGGTGACGTGCTGATTAAGTTCCTTCAGGAGCGACTTGCCAAGGATGCTGAGTTGTGTGCTAAGTACGGCGACGTGGTACATTTTTATACTGGTGTGCAGTATCGTCATTTACTCGTTATCAATGGTGGAAGTAAATACCTCAAATGTACACCGCCTCATGACATTCCTTTGAAGCCATGGAGACCGGCACTCGTTAAGCCAGACCTTGATGCTGAGAAACAAGCCATTGAGGCTGGTGAGAGAAAGACAAAGTTGAGCGCAACGCAGACAGCTGAGCTTATTAATTATATGATAGAAAAATCGCAGCAACTGCTTGCCACTCATCCTCTCAACCTCAACCGTGTGGCTGAGGGCAGGGATCCTGCCAATAGTATTTGGCCTTGGGCTGGCGGATACAGGCCTCACATGAAGACATTACCGGAAACTTTCCCTCAAATAAAGAAAGGAGCGGTGATCACAGCTGTCGACCTCATAAGAGGCATAGGACGCTATGCAGGACTGAGGTGCATTGACGTTGATGGAGCCACTGGACTCTATGACACAAACTACGAGGGAAAGGCTGCGGCAGCTGTTGAAGCATTGAAAACAGACGACTTCGTGTACTTGCATGTTGAAGCGAGTGATGAGGCAGGTCATGATGGTGACCTGAAGCTGAAGTTGATGACGATAGAGAATTTGGACAAGCGTATCATTGGACCTGTATATGAAGAGGTGAGCAAGTGGGACGAGAAGGTGGCCATAGCAGTATTGCCAGACCATCCGACGCCGGTGGCGCTTCGCACTCACACCAATCAGCCGATACCGTTCCTCATCTATGCGCCGGGGCTCGAGAGTGACAGCGTGAAGACGTTTGACGAGACGGCATGTCAGAATGGAGCGTATGGCTTACTGGAAAAAGACGGTTTCATACGCGCGTTCATGGACGTGATGTAAGTCAGTGTCCTTTTAACTTTATTTAGCATTATTTTTTTTATTTGGTGAATACTTACTAACTTCGCGCACCATATCATAATAGTGAGACAGTCGTCATTCGGCATGTGTTGATTAGGCTGCTTGGTCACAGCGTGATAAAAACAGTTTTTGTAATATGAAATACTACAGTACAAATGGCAAGGCGCCTATCGCAACGCTGGAAAAGGCGGTGGTGAAAGGTCTGGCAGAGGATAGAGGATTGTATATGCCAGAGAGAATCAAGCCGTTGCCACAGTCATTTTTTGATAATATTGAGAATCTGTCCTTTCAGGAAATAGCATATACGGTTGCTGAGGCATTCTTTGGCGAGGATGTTGATGCTGAGAGCCTTAAGAACATAGTCTACGACACGTTGTCGTTCGATGTGCCTGCGGTCAAGGTGACGGATAACATATACAGTCTGGAACTTTTCCACGGACCGACACTTGCCTTTAAGGATGTCGGTGCCCGTTTCATGGCTCGTCTGCTTCAGTACTTCCTTAAGAAACAGGGCAAGGAAGAGGTTAACGTGTTGGTGGCCACTTCCGGAGATACAGGCTCAGCTGTGGCCAATGGATTCTTAGGTGTGGAAGGCATCAAAGTTTTCGTGCTCTACCCTAAGGGCAAGGTTAGTCCTATACAAGAGTGTCAGTTCACCACTCTTGGTAAGAACATCACAGCTATTGAGGTTGATGGTGTGTTTGACGACTGTCAGGCTTTGGTGAAGTCTGCGTTCATGGATGAGGAGGTGAACTCACATATGCGACTTACTTCCGCCAACTCCATAAATGTGGCTCGTTTCCTCCCTCAGTCATTCTATTACTTCTATGCTTATGCTCAGATGAAGAAGAGGGGACTGGCAGACAAGTTAGTGGTATGTGTGCCATCAGGCAACTTCGGCAACATTTGTTCTGCTCTATTCGGTAAGAGGATGGGTCTGCCGGTGAGCCGTTTTATTGCAGCCAACAATGCCAATGACGTGTTCTTTAAGTATCTCGCTACGGGTGAATATTCTCCGAAACCGTCTGTCCAGACCATAGCCAACGCCATGGATGTGGGGGACCCTTCCAACTTCGCAAGAATATATGACCTTTACGGTAAGAGTCATGAGGCGATATGCAGTGACATATCTGGTGCCACTTACTCTGATGAGCAAATAGCGGATACGATACGTCAGGTGAGGAATAGCACAGGATATGTGTGTGACCCACACGGAGCGTGCGGATTCAAAGCACTGGAGATGGGACTTAGACAAGGCGAGGTTGGCGTATTCCTTGAGACTGCGCATCCCGCAAAGTTCAAGGATACTGTAGATAAGATACTGGGTGACAGTATAGAGATACCTGCCAAGCTTGCCGCTTTCATGAAGGGCGAGAAGCAGTCTGTGCCAATGTCGTCTCGTTTTGAGGACTTTAAGGCATTCCTCATGGCTCTGTGATATCATCTGGTGGCAGGTCGTCTGGTGTTTATGACATGACGTGTCTGTCGTGTCAGTAGGTGTGAAAACGTAGAATACCTATTATATATGAAAGAAAATAAACAGGTGAAACGTAAGGTTTACGGCAAGCAGATTTTCAAAGGTCTGCTTGTTGTGCTTTCTACTCTCATCATAGTGTACTTCATGCCGAAGAGCGAGACTCTCGGTTATTCCTATGAGGTTGGATATCCGTGGATTAACAAGCAACTCATTGCTCCATATACCTTCGCCATACTGAAAAGTGACTCTGTGATGCAGCATGAGAGAGACAGCATACGACAAGAGTTCCAGCCATACTACCGTGTCGACACGAGTGTGCGCGACGCTATGAGAAAGAAGTTTCTCAATAGTAACGTCAAGGAATGGAACGGACCTAACGCCTTTCTCTACATCAAATATATAACCCAACAGCTTGACACTGTGTACTCACGAGGTGTAATATCCATGGAGGAGTACGACAGCCTGCTTAAGGACGGTAAGTACACGATTAAGGTTGTGGAGGATCGCACGTCGAGAAATGTGGTTACCAAGAGGCTGTTCACACAGCGTACCGCATATGAGTATATTATGTTTGGTGATACTGCGCGTTACTCACGTCTGATATTACAGCATTTTAATATCAGTGACCTCATCATGCCAAACATCAAGTTTGATAAGGAAAAGTCTAAGGCGGAGCTTGACGACATGCTGTCCACGATATCAGGTGCCAGTGGTATGGTGCAGAGCGGTCAAAAGATTATCGACCGTGGAGAGATAGTGGATGAGAAGAAAGCAGCCATTATCGAGTCACTGGTGAGAGAGTCTACGAAACACTCAAAGGGTGACGGTCTGATACGTCTGAAGATAATAGGTCAGATGGTTTATGTTCTTTTCATCTGTCTCATTCTGCTTAGCTACCTCAACCTGTTCAGATCGGACTACTTTGACAAGATTGGCACTGGACTGCTGCTTTTCGGACTGATGGACTTCTTCTGCAGCGTGGCTGCCTCGATGATGTCTCACAACTTCTACCATGTGATGATTTTGCCGTGTTGTATGGTGCCGATATTCATACGAGTGTTCATGGATAGCCGAACGGCCTTTATGTTCCACTGTGCCACGGTGATGATTATATCCAGTTTCCTGCGTGAGCCTTATGAGTTCTTGATACTTCAGCTCACCACAGGTATGGTTGTGATTCAGACGCTTCGTGAGCTGTCACAGCGTTCACAGATTATACGTACGGCGTTGGTCATCACGCTGACATATATCGTCATACATACTTCTTTCGTATTGATACAGAATGACGAGATACGTTTTGACAGGAGCTATTATATATACATGATTGTCAATGGCGTTCTCTTATTGTTCACCTATCCGTTGTTATATGTCTTTGAGAAGGTCTTCGGATTCATCTCCGATGTCACGCTTGTCGAACTGTCCAACATCAGCAACCCGTTACTCCAGCGTATGTCGGAGATTGCTCCAGGAACGTTCCAACACTCCATGCAAGTGGCTAACCTGTCGGCTGAGGTCGCCAAGAAGATAGGTGCCCGATCTCAGCTTGTGAGGACGGGAGCACTCTATCATGATATAGGTAAGCTGGAGCGTCCCGTGTTCTTCACGGAGAACCAGAAAGGTATCAGCCCACATTCACATCTCACACCGGAGCGAAGCGCTGAGGTCATTATCGAGCATGTGACCAACGGACTGTCGCTGGCTGATAAGAACAATCTGCCAGCCCAGATTAAGAGATTTATCATGACTCACCATGGTAACGGCAAGACAAAATACTTCTACATCATGTGGAAGAACCTGCATCACGGCGAGGAGCCTGACGAGTCGCTGTTCAGCTATCCGGGACCTAACCCGAGCAGTAAGGAGGAAGCCATACTCATGATGGCGGATGCTGTGGAGGCTGCCTCTCGCAGTCTGTCGGAATACACAGAGGAATCCATAAGCACTCTTGTCGATAAGATTATCGACGGACAAATGCAGGAGGGATACTTCAGTGAGTGTGACATCACGTTCAAGGACATCGCCGCAGCTAAAGAGGTATTTAAGGAAAAGCTTAAGATTGTATATCATACACGTATTTCATATCCGGAACTAAACAATAAGCAATGAATAATAACATCTGGAAACCATTTGTCATAACGCTTATCGCTGTCGTTGTGCTCATGGGGATGTTCTTTCTTCCGCGTATCACTGTGGGAGGAAAAGACTTAAGACGAGTGAATCTGCTGAGTGACGTTCAGTCACTCGATGACGAGGGTAACATTGTGGCTGAGGTGTTGGCTGACAAGGAACAAGGTATAGAGGTTGTCAAGTTCGACTCTGCTGCTGTCAAAGTCGAGAAGCCTGTGTATATCGACTCCATACCAGAGGGAATGGTGGGTATCGAGGATTTCTCGGTGAGTGACTCTCGTGAGATGGATAAGTTTTATGAGGCATTGTCCCATGCTGGTCAGCGCGTGGTACGTATAGCGTACTACGGTGACTCTTATATCGAGGGTGACATACTCACTGAAAATCTGCGTGACATGTTGCAGACACGCTTCGGCGGCTGCGGCGTGGGCTTCGTTGATATATACAACATCACGTCGGGCTTCAGAAAGACAGTATGGACAAAGTCCAAGGGATGGATGGACCATAATGCGAACGACGTGAAGAGCAAGAAGTTCAACCGCTCTCTGCAAGGTATCAACGGACGCTATTTCATTCCTTCGTCACAGGCTTCGCTTGAGATGAAGGGCAGTAAGTTCGGCACTCACCTTGACACGGTGAGCGCAGCAACGGTCTATTTCACACCTGGCAATGGCCTGGAGCTGTCAGCCTCTATAAACGGACAGGAGTTACGTAATGTCTATCTCAACGGAGCAGCCCTTGAGACCTATGAGGAAGTGCGTTATGTCACCGAACAGGTCGTATCAGGCGGTGGAGTGGACTCATTGGGCAATGAGATACCGTATGACACGATGAACGTCACCCATGAGGTGCGTGAGACCATGGCCGATCAGTCGTCCGGCTCGCTGGTCACCAAGACGCTGAGAGGACGCATAGGAAGGTTCAGCATCGTGGCTCACAATGGTAACGCCTCACGTTTCTATGGCGTGGCGCTCGAGGGCGACAAGGGCGTGATACTCGATAACTTCAGCATGAGAGCCAGCAACGGATGGTATCTGGCGGACATACCGCAGTCCACGCTCACGGACTTCAACAGGGTACGTCCGTACGACCTCATCATCGTACACTTCGGTCTCAATGTCGCTAACAGCAAACAACGTAACTACAGTGGATACACCAAACGTATGGGGACGGCGATACAGCACCTCAAACAGCATAACCCGGGAGCCAGTATACTCGTCGTCGGCGTCGGTGACAGGGAAGAGAAAGACGCTTCAGGCAATATGCGCACCATGGCTGGTATCAGAGAGCTGATATCATACCAGAGAAAGATGGCGGCGGACAACAAGGTGGCGTTCTGGAATCTCTACGAGGCTATGGGAGGTGACGGCAGTATGGTTCAGATGGTGAGCCACAAGCAGGCCAACCTCGACTATACGCATATCAACTTCGCCGGCGGACGTAAGCTGGCTAAGATTCTATATGATGTTTTATTAAATGGAAAGGATAATTATGACAAGAGAAAATAGGGTGTGCTCTTTGCTTCTGGCGATTATGATGTGTCTGACGTGTCAAGCCCAGCGGTGGACGTCATTTCCTGCCTCATTCAAGCATGTGGGCAAGAACGTTCTGACTGATGGTGAGTACCTCGACTCAGCCTTAGCACTCGCCGTAGACTCTCCGGGAATTACGATTATGCATATCGGTGACTCACACGTCAAGGGCAAGTACTTCCCGAACGCTGTGGAGGCGGCGCTTCGTACTGCTCTGCCGCACATGAGATGGTCGTTCCTCGGCATCAACGGAGCATGCGCGTCACGTTTCTATGAGTACGACATGCTCACGCGTATCGAGGCTGCCAAGCCTGACCTCGTAATCATCAGCTTCGGCACTAATGAGAGCCACGCTCCTTCATACAACGCCACACAGCATGCGGAAGACTTGCTGAAGCTCGTGGCGTCCATCGAGAGCAAGTGCCCGGGTGTCCGATGTCTGCTGACAACCCCTCCAGGCTCCTACCTCGCCAAGCGTGCCGGTTCCTATCGACGCCGCGGACGCAGGAGATACACTTATACCCATACACGTAATGAGAACACGAGGTTGGTGGCTAACACCATCGTGGAGTTCGGTAAGAAAAACCATATAGCAGTGTGGAACTTATTCGACATAGCGGGTGGCGAGTTATGCGCCAGCTCCAACTGGCTGGAGGCTGGACTGATGAACACAGACCAGATTCACTATACGGTCAACGGATATACCCTTATGGGAACCATGCTGGCTGAGGCTGTGATTAAGGATTACTGGCAGAGAATCGCCAGATGAGGCGTCGGACACATGACCGCTTGCACATGACGAGGTGTCGCTCATGTCTGTACGATGATGATTACAAGATTAAACAATATTATAACAAAGTTCTAAAGTGTTTGACATTGATGTGAACCGCCTTTGGGAGGTTCTTTCCTATAACCCGCAGAGTCCGATGATATTCTCGTCTGGACTGTTCCTGTTTCTCTTTCTCGGCGTATCACTGGTGTATATGCTGCTTCAGAGGACGTACACGATGCGTATTTTGTTCGTCACGCTGTTCTCTTATTATTTCTATTATAAGAGCAGCGGGCTGTACTTTGGACTTCTCGCTCTCGTCACGGTGTCTGACTTCCTTATCGGTAAGAAAATAGGGAAGATGAGAGGCTCTGACGACGAGAGTGGTGACAAGAAAAGTGACGGCGCAACGGGAGCTAAGTGTCTCGTGGCTTTGTCCCTGCTTATCGACCTCGGACTGTTGTGCTACTTCAAGTATACTAACTTCTTCGGAAGGATATTCTGTGAGGCTGCCTCACAGATTGACAACGTCAACATGAGATGGACGGAACTCGACATCTTCCTGCCGGTGGGTGTCAGCTTCTTCACTTTCCAGTCCCTGTCATATACCATCGATATCTACCGCCGACGTATACGTCCGCTCGACAGTCTCCTCGACTATGCCTTCTATGTCAGTTTCTTCCCGCAACTTGTAGCTGGTCCTATTGTCAGAGCGGCTGATTTCATACCACAAATCAGACGCCCGCTTAATGTCACCAACGAGATGATTGGTGGCGGCGTGTATCTCATCATTACGGGTCTGTTCAAGAAGGCGGTGATATCTGACTACATCAGCGTCAACTTTGTGGAGCGCGTGTTCGATACTCCTACCTTATATAGTGGTGTGGAGAATCTGCTAGCCGTCTATGGATACACATTACAGATATACTGCGACTTCTCTGGCTACTCGGACATGGCCATTGGTCTGGCTATGTTGCTTGGATTCGAGTTTCCTAAGAACTTCGACGCACCGTACAAGAGTAAGTCAATAACAGAGTTCTGGAGACGATGGCACATCAGCTTGTCGTCATGGCTTAAAGACTATCTTTATATCTCACTCGGTGGTAACCGACATGGTAAGATACGTCAGTACGTCAACCTGATGCTCACCATGCTTCTTGGTGGACTGTGGCATGGGGCGTCGCTGAACTTCATCCTCTGGGGAGGCCTGCATGGACTCTTCCTCTGTCTTGACAAGCTGTGGTCTAATGTCCGCTCACTGTCTCCTCTCACTTTTCTCGGTAAGAAGGGTGAGACACCGGGAATGTGGGAGAAAACAGTCCTGTTGCCTTTGTCTGGTGTCTTGACGTTCCACCTCGTGGCCGCAACATGGGTGCTGTTCCGCGCTCAGTCCTTTCAAGTCGTTAAGGACGTGTTCTCACAGATTTTCACTATGTTCGACATCAATATCTTCGAGCAGTGGTTGCAGTCATATAATGGCGTGGCGATACTTATGCTCATCGGTTATGTATTCCATTTCGCTCCGTCGTCATGGCAGAACGACATGCGCAAGTCCATGAGCTACCTCCCGGTGCCTGTACTTTCTCTTCTCCTCGTGTTGGCGATATGGGTGGTGATACAGGTAAAGAGTAGTGACGTGCAACCGTTTATATACTTCCAGTTTTGACAGTCAGAATGTTAAATATTACTGTCCGCTAAAAGTTTTAATAAGAAAAAAGAAAGGGCTGATTTCCTAATTGTGGAGTCAGCCCAAATTGTTACCTTTGTTTTTGCAATAAAACTTCAATAACATGAACAAAGGTACGCATTTCTTCGGACAGCCGGTATATGGTCAGTAATATAAGCTTATACGTTTAGCTGACAGCAATAATATTAACATGTAAGTGTTTCTTCGCTTTGTCTCACGCGTTTTATGATTGTCTTTGCGAATGTCTGTTGGCATTCACTGACTCACTCAGTAATGACAGCCGAATAAAGAAAGACGTTTGACTATGGCGTACGCCAAAATCAAACGTCTTATTCTATTGTTAAGTGTTTTAATTATGACAGTCTTACACGAGGTGACCGATAAGCTCCTCTCTGTCTCCGTAAAGCATGTCGATGACAGGAATCTCAATCATGGTGTAAGCACCCGGCTTCTGCTTCACTGATGCGCGAGCCACGTTGACAAGCACTTGTGCTGTAAGAGCAGGGTTGTTAATCTTCATGTTGAACTCGAAGAGCTGGTTGTGTGTCTTGCCGCTCACACCCTTGCGTACGAGGTTCACACCATGTCCTACGTCGTTGAGGTCATCGACACACTTAACCTGCTGTACGTGTGTCTCGTCGTTGACGAAGTAAGGGTCTGCCTTGATGGCTGCCTCCACCTTCCTGAAGTCAGCGCCGTCCTCAAGCTCAACATAAACCATGCGGCGGTGTATTCCTGTTCCTACAGGGATGGTCATTGAGAGTGCGTCTCTCACGCCTTCTATGGCGCGGACGGCTACTGAGTGGCCCATTGAGCGTCCAGGACCGAAATTGGTGTATGAGACACCCTTTGGAGCAAGGCTCTCCATGAGTGTTCTGACGATAGAGTCTGAACCTGGATCCCAACCTGCTGAGATGACGCTGACTGCGTTGTTAGCCTTGGCCACTGCGTCGAGTGAGCGGCGAAGGTCAACAATCTGAGTATGGATGTCGAAAGAGTCAACAGTGTTGATGCCGAGGGCGAGACACTGCTTTGCGTATTCCTCAACTTTACGTGTTGGGGTAGCCAGTATGGCGACCTTGACGTCCTTAAGCTCGCTGATGTTCTTCACGACAGGGATGCCTGCGAGCTCTGCCGGAGCGTTGTCAGCTCCGTTGCGGCGTACCACGCCGACACACTCGATGTCACTGGATGCTTGTATTGCTTCTAACGCATACTTACCGATGTTGCCATAACCGATGATGGCTACCTTAATTTTTTCCATACTTATGATTTTTGTTTGTGTTTCTTAGGCTTTCACCGTCTCTTTGTCTTTGCTGGCTTGTGTCAGCGGCTCAGCCGTTATGTTGTTATTTCTTAATTCCTAATGTGTTCAGCGCGCTCTGGTACTTCCTTGCGTTGCTCAGATGCTCGTTGTAGCTCGACGTGAAGTTGTGACTTCCGGAGAAGTCTTCCTTCGCACACATATAGAGATAGTCATTGTGCTCGTAGTTCAGTACAGCGTCTATACCTCTTACCGACGGGATGCGTATAGGTCCAGGAGGCAGTCCTATGTTCGTGTACGTGTTGTAAGGTGACTCGACCTTGAGATGTTCTTTGCTTACTCTTCGTATCGTGAAGTCCTGAAGGGCGAAGATGACTGTCGGGTCGCTTTGCAGCGGCATGTCGGTGCGAAGCCTGTTGATGTATAGACCTGCGATCCTGCTTTTCTCCGGGTTGTAGCTTGTCTCGCTCTCCACTATGGACGCCAACGTCACCACCTGCTCCTTGGTGAATCCGCATGCCTTGGCCTTGTCTTGTCTCTCCTGTGTCCAGAAACGCTCTTTCTCTTTGTGCAGTCTGAGCACCAGGTTTTTAGGGCTGATGTCCCAGTAGACGTCGTAGGTGTTAGGCACAAACAGACACGGCACGTTCTCTTTGCTGTAACCGAGGCTGTCCATGAACGTGCTGTCGTTGAGTACTGACATCAGGTCTTCTGAACTCAGCATTAGCGACTTGCCTAATCTCTCTGCCATGTCGTTCACCGTGCGTACCTCCGGCACGATGAGGTGAACAGGCTCCTGCATTCCGTTGAGCATGTGTCTGGCAAACGTGAACATGTCCTCACCGGCTGTGATGGCGTACTTACCTGTCTTTGGCTTCTCCGTGGCTTTTATCTTTGATGTGATTGTGAATCCGAGCATGTTGCTGACCTCGCCAGTCTCCCGCACCTTCTTGTACACTGAGTCCATGTCGTCGTCATCATCGATATAGACATAAGCTTTCTCTGCTATTCCGAACGGAGATGACAAGAGAGAGTAGGCTGCGTATGCCGCCAAAAGTATGAGTATGGCAAATATGCCTAAGATGTATTTCAGTGCCTTTTTCATATTGCTCGCAAAGTTAATGTTTTTTGAGCAAACACACATTTTTATATATATTTTTTTAAAATCAAGAGGGCTAACCGTGTTGATTAGCCCTCTTTTTGATATTATTTCTCTTTATGCCTGCCGACTCGACATGGCCTGTTGAGTCAGCAGCTTTTTATATAGTGTTTATTCACCGTCATCTTCCTTGATCTCTTTTCCACCCATCACGAGGAACGCAGTAGGAGCTGCGATGAAGAGTGATGTGAGTGTACCGATAACGACACCGAGTATCATTGCGAATGCGAATCCGCGTATGCTCTCACCTCCGAGTGTGATGATGGCGAGCAATACCACGAATGTTGATACTGATGTGTTGATAGTACGCGTGAGACAAGAATTGAGTGAGTCGTTGAACAGACGCTGACGGTCACGCTTTGGATAGAGCTGGAAGTTCTCACGGATACGGTCGAACACCACCACCTTATCGTTGATAGAGTAACCGATGACAGTCAGGATGGCTCCGATGAATGTCTGGTCTATCTCGAGTGAGAATGGCAATATACCGTAGAAGAGTGAGAATGCTCCGATGACAAGCAGGGTGTCGACAACCAACGCACCGATGGCTCCGATAGAGTATGCGAAGTTGCGGAAACGTACGAGGATGTACACGAAGATTGCCACGATAGCGAGAATCACAGAGATGATTGCTCCGATGGTGATGTCCTCAGCGATAGATGGACCGACCTTTTGTGAAGAAATGATTGATCCGCCGATACGGTTGTCACGGTCGATGAACTGTGCGGCTGTGACCTTGCTGTCGATGAAGTTACCCTTGACAAGCGCATTGTAGATTGTGTTCTCAATCTCGGCGTCAACGTTTGTGCCGTCCTCACCGATTCTGTAGTTCGTTGAGATACGTACTGTGTTGCCGGTGTTACCGTCAGCACCTACGACAGAGATGACGGACACTGTGACTGCGTCCTCAGTCTTGTTGTTCTTCTCAAACTCGTTGACTAGAGCTGCTTTGATGTCCTCAGGGTTGACAGTCTTCACAAACTCTACCTTGTAGTTACGTCCACCTGTGAAGTCGATTGACTGGCTCAGCTTACGAGTGCAGAGAGACACAACGCAGATGAGCGCAAGCACACCGAAGATAGAGTATGAGTACTTGTACTTACCCATGAAGTTAATCTTGGTGTTGGCCAACATGTTCTTTGAAATCGGAGTGGTGAATGTGAGATTCTGCCACTTGCCGTTGTTGACGAAATGCTCGAACACAATACGTGTGAGCCATACAGCTGTGAAGAATGAACATACGATACCGATCATGAGAGTCGTGGCGAATCCCTTGATAGGACCTGTACCGAAGTTAAAGAGAATCACACCTGTGATGATTGTCGTGAGGTTAGAGTCGAAAATCGCTGAGAAAGCGTTGCTGTAACCTGCCGCAATAGCGTTTTTGAGGTTCTTACCTGCTTTCATCTCCTCCTTGGTACGCTCGTAGATGAGCACGTTGGCGTCGACCGCCATACCAAGTGTGAGCACCATACCGGCGATACCAGACATGGTGAGTGCGGCTCCCAGTGAAGTGAGGATACCGAATGAGAAGAAGAAGTTGAGTATGAGCGCTAAGTTAGCCACCATACCTGCCTTGGCTCCGTACATCGCAACCATGTATCCCATGAGGAGAATGAAGGCGATGACGCATGACCATGCACCAGCCTCGATAGACTGCTGACCGAGTGTTGGTCCGACGATGTCCTCCTGTACGATGCTGGCTGGTGCCGGCATACGTCCAGACTGAAGCACGTTAGCAAGGTCCTTAGTATCGTTCATTGTGAAGTTACTTGTGATCTGTGAGCTACCACCGTCAATCTTGCTGTTAACGTTTGGCGCTGAGTATACGTAGTTGTCAAGTACGATAGCTACGGCGTGACCAACGTTGGCCTCAGTGAGAGTAGACCAGCGACGAGCACCCTCTGAGTTCATCTTCATTGACACGCATGGGTTACCATACTGGTCGAACTCATTCTTAGCCTCTGTGACAACCTCACCCTCGAGTGGAGCGCGGCCGCCCTTACCAGTCTTACGGATTGCGTAGAGGTAGAATACCTTACCGGCCTTATCCTCCGCCTTCACACCCCATTTGAGTGAGAGGTCAACAGGGAGGATGCGCTTAGCTTCTACAGAGTTGACGAGTGCGTTCACCTCTGCTGTGTCTGCTGAGAGAGCTACGCCGACCACGCAACCCATGTTACCCTGCATAGGCTGGAGCACTGCGAAGAGAGGGTTCTCCTTTTTCATGGCCTCGTTAGCCTTAGTCTTATCCTGAGCAGCCTTGTCGCTTGACTTTATTTTAGCTAGTGTCGTACTTACGCTGTTCTCCTTCTCGACGTCTTCAGTGGCTACGGTGTCAGTGGCTGTCGTATCCTTCTTCTCCTCAGCCGCTCCGCCGCTGTTGCGCAGTGCGTTGTTGAGCTGTGCGAGCATAGGCACGATAACCTGTGTGTCGTATGTCTCCCAGAATTCGAGGTTTGCTGAGCCTTGGAGAAGCTTACGGACACGCTCTGGCTCCTTGATACCTGGGAGTTCAACCATGATACGTCCGCTCTGTCCCTCAATCTTCTGGATGTTAGGCTGTACCACACCGAAACGGTCGATACGTGTGCGGAGCACATTGAATGAGTTGTCAACCGCCTCGTTGACAGATGAGCGAAGCACTGCTATCACCTCATTGTCAGGTGTGTTTGTGTTGACTTTGCCCTTAAGCTGCTGTGTGGCGAAGATGGAAGCCAAAGGTGTTCCCTTCGCATTCTCTTTATACTTACGGACAAATACGTTGATGAAATCGCTCTGATCCTCCACTGTCTCCTTCTTGGCGTCTGCCAAAGCCTTGACGAATGCAGGGTCTGTTTTGTGGTCTGCGAGCGTGTTGATGACCTCAGGCACACTCACTTCGAGGATCACGTTCATGCCGCCCTTCAAGTCAAGTCCGAGACCTATACCGGTTTCACGACAGTCCTTGAGAGTGTAGCTTCCCAGGTAGAACCTGGTGGAATTCAGTGAGTCCAGGTAGAGCTCAGCCTCTTTCTCATCCATCTTAGCAGCCTCTCTCTCCACGTTCCATGTGACAACGGAGAAGCTGAGGTAGAAGCAGCAGATGAGCGTCAGCGCTACAGCCAAAAACTTGATAAATCCTTTGTTTTGCATTTTTTAGTTAATATTAATTGATTGATTTAAATGGATATTCAGATTTATACGGGATGCAAAAGTAATATTTTTTTCTAACACATTATATTATTAGGCTTAAAATGTTTGTCTCGGGTGCCTATTTGTTGACTTTTAGCCACGAAATAAGCGGGTAGTGGTCGCTGGTGTTTATTGTTTTGTCTACTTTTGACTTACATACTTTTATATTGCTGCTGACCATTATATTGTCGATTCTGAAATACATGTAATTGCGGTTGTACGACCATTCGTAGCTGTTTCCTCCTCTTGTGTATGAGTCGTTGAGCAGTTTTGTCAGTTTGTTGTGTGTGTAGGATACGGGCACGTCGTTGAAGTCACCACATAATATGATGTTCTTTTCCGTTCTTCTTGCGATGTAATCATATATGAAGTCCACCTGCGGTCCACGTTTCTTGTTCGCACTGATGATTTTTCTCATGAGTGATTTGAGGTGTTGCCTCGTGTTTGGTGACTCTGGTGACTTGATGATGTCGACATATTCCTCCTTGTCTTCTTTTTTGAGTTTGAACGACTCAAAGTGATTGTTTATGACCAGCATGGTGTCATCCCCGAAAGCAATGTGGTAGGCGTACGTCCTGCTTTGTGTCGCCTCGTCGTTGAGGTCATCGACTTGTGTGACGGGATATTTAGAGAGAACTGCCATGAAGTTTCTTCCCGTCAGTTGCAGCTCGATGTATGGGTACACTTTGCGTAGCTTCGTCATGTTGTCGCCGTGGTTGATATGTATGGCCTCTTGTAAGCACACTATGTCGGCGTCTTGCTCGATGATGTAATCGAGTATTGGATTCTTTGACAGGTCTTTTCTTATCTCCGGGTCGCCCATGTTCATCACGTTGTAGGTAATGACTTTCAAGTTGTGACCGTCTTCGTCGCTGAACGGGTTGAACGGTATCGTTGCCTTTGCTGCCCAGGCGCACGTCATCAGTCCTGTTACTGGCAGTATGAGCATGTGACGTCTGAAGAACAGCCATATAGGGATGAACGCTATGTCGGCTGCCATGAAAACAACGAAGAGCATACCAATCCATGACCAGTAGGGGTGAACCTGTGGCTTGAGGTATGTGCTGTACGCACATATCACCATGGCTATTATTACTGCCACGTTGATACTCGTCAGAAGAATGGTGAGTGTGATCCTTAGTTTTCTCTTCATGATTCCTTTTGTCGCAAGTGACTCCTCGTTGTCTCTTACCTGGTTGTGTCTTTTTCTCTTTACCCGTTTGAGAGAGTGTCACCTCTTGCTTGCGTCGAAGAGAGTGCGTTTCTCCTCTTCTGTGAGACTGGAGTATCCTCCGTTTCGGACTTTGTCGAGTATGCGGTCTATCTCGTCGCTGTTTCTCCTCTTCCTCTCGTTGTACTCGTAGTCAACCTCTCTCTTGTTGTAAGTTATGGTTGATTTTGTCTGTTCTTTTTTGCCCCTCAGTGAGTTGGCTAATCTGCTGAACAGCCCGTTCTCACCTTTGTCGTAATTGCTGTATGAGTGGCTGCTAGTCCAGTCTGAGTGACTACTTCTTCTGTTATTTGTCTGTCTTCTCCACATGAGGATCAAGACAGCTCCGAAAATCATTCCGCCAAGGTGAGCTGCGTGTGCCACACCGTCTCTCATCGTCATACAGTCGAGTAGCTCTATCAGTGCGTAGAACCCCACAAAGTACTTCGCCTTGATAGGTATAGGAATAGGTATGACGAACAGCTTCTCCTCCGGGTATGTCATACCGAAGGCAAGCAGAAGGCCGTATACCGCTCCCGACGCTCCTATGGTCATGGCGTATGGCTCAATCAGTCCTATCTCCTGTCCTGCCTCTTGTGTCAGTCCTGCTCCTATTCCGCATATCATATAATATATGAGTAGCTTGTTCGCTCCCCATGTCTGTTCCATGACGCGACCGAACATCCACAAGGCAAGCATGTTGAAGAAAAGATGTGCCAATCCGCCGTGTAGGAACATGTATGTTATTATCTGCCAGAGGTGGAACAACGGATTCTTGTAATAATACAATCCACCTATCGCACTTAAAATGTTTCCAGAAAGCTCGTCAATGATGAAAACCGCTATATTGACAATCAGCAGTGTCTTGATTATTGGAGTGATATTCATAAATATATTTTATATTTTGCTGCAAAAGTACTGCTTTTTTCCGTCAATAAGGCCAAAAGAGTGGTTAAATACGTTTTTTTGGGATTGAAAAAATGATTTTTTGATTTTTTGTTTGTGTAGACAAATTATTCATATATATTTGCAATCTGAAATCACGTGAAGAATACCATGTCTCGTTTCTAACGAAGAACTTAATTAACAAACTAATAAATAAATTCCTTTAATTTTTTAGATCTATGAACAAAAGTGAACTCATAAACGCAATTTCTGAAAAGTCAGGATTGAGCAAAGCTGATTCTAAGAAGGCTTTAGACGGTGTTATAGAGGCTGTTACCGATGCACTTAAGGCTGGTGACAAGGTTGCCCTTGTAGGTTTTGGTACTTTCTCAGTGTTTGAGAGACCTGAGCGTACTGTAACAAACCCACGTACTCAGCAGCCTATGGTTTGCGCCGCTAAGAAGGTTGCTAAGTTTAAGGCTGGTGCTGACATTGAGAATGCTCTCAACTAATCCGACTTACAGCATAAGTATAAGAGTGGACGTATTGTCCACTCTTTTTTTGTCCTCGTCCACTCTGTGTCTCATGCCTGCCTAAGAAGTGTGGTCCGGTCATCTTGCGTTTCTTTACCTCCTGCCGAAATCGTGACGTCTACGGTCGAGAGACAGTCACTGTAATCGTTTCGTCAGTTCTTCTCCTCCGAATTGTTGACACCTTATGGTCTTGACAAGATTCACAAATCATAAGGTGGAATAATGGTCAATTTGACCTGTAACGAAATTTCCTATGCCTGTTTTTGCAAAAAAAACAGGTTAACTTGCTGATAATCTAAAATCAAGGTGTGAAAAAACTTCAGGTCTCTTTTTTGAATTCCTTAGGTTAGGTTGTAGTCTATATACAGGTCTGAGAATTCTAAAATCCTAACCTGAACTTTTCAACGTCCTAACCTAAGAATTTCAGACGCCGAATAAGACACGGGAAAATTCCAGAAGTCATTTTTTTGTTGTCACGTGTCAACGGAAAAAGAGGAGTTTCGGACACTGAATAAAATTGGTGTGGATAGGAAATCTGGTTAAGTTGTCAAGTGGTAGATATCAGCTGGTTAGCTTGAGATAGTGAATTCTTTCATGCAAAAAAATACAAGGACACATATCATGCGATATGTGCCCTTATATATGCGTTCTTGTCAATCCTTATTTGTTATACTTGGAGAAATTCACGTTGTGCATGTCACCTTCCTTTACGAATGTGTCGTGGAATGACAATGCTGCGGCGAGGTTATGCCAAGACTGACCTTTCTGGCTGATCTTGAGATAGTCCCAGAGCAACTCCTTGTAGTCTGGGTGTGCGCAGTTTTCTATGATGGTGTGAGCGCGCTGAATAGGGCTCTTGCCTCTCAGATCCGCTACTCCCTGTTCTGTCACGATGATATTGATGTCGTGTTCCGTGTGGTCCACATGAGAGCAGAAAGGAACGATAGAAGATATCTTACCTCCCTTGGCCACGGATGAGCAAGTGAAAATTGAGAGGAATGCGTTGCGCTCAAAGTCGCCTGAGCCTCCGATTCCGTTCATCATCTTCGTGCCGCATATCTGTGTTGAGTTAGCGTGTCCGTACAGGTCGCACTCGATGGCTGTGTTTATCGCTATAATACCCAGTCTTCTGATCAGCTCGGGGCTGTTGGACACCTCTGTCTGTCTGATTACGAGCTTATCCTTGAAGAAGTCTATGTTATTGTACATGTCCGTCAGCACATCGTTAGTCACTGTGAGTGAGCATGTTGATGCGCATCTTACTCTTTCTTTGTACATCAAGTCCACGATGGAGTTCTGAAGAACCTCTGTGAACACCTCAAAGGCAGGCATCTCAGGGTTGTTACCCAATGCGCCGAGTATGGCGTTGGCTGTGGTGCCTACGCCGCTCTGCAGTGGCAGGAAGCTTGGTGGTATGATGCCTCTCTTATATTCTGCCATCAGGAAGTTGGCCACGTTCTCTCCGATCTTGTCGGTAATCGGGTCAGCGTCCTTGAATGCTCTTGCCTCGTCAGGAATGTTACACTCCACGACGCCAATGACCTTTGACGGGTCGAGCTGCAGGTATGTGGTACCTATACGGTCTGTGACCTTCTGTATCATGAGTGGCTCGCGGAGAGGCGGGTCCTTAGGCTCGTACACGTCGTGCAGTCCGATAGACTTAGGACTGTGGAATGCGTTGAGCTCGAGTATGATACCCTTCTTTGCCAGTCTTGCCACTGTCGGTGCTATGCCGCCGGCTGCAGTCAGGTAGACCTTGCCATCGTCCTCTATGGCGCACACCTCAATGATAGCGTAGTCCACCTCTCCCAGAAATCCGTATCTGAGCTCTTGTGCCATTTGGCTGAGGTGTATGTCGTTATATGCTATCTTTCCCTCGTTGACCTTGCCGCGGAACAGTGAGTTTGTGGTGTATGGCGCACGGTATCTGATGGCGTCCTCCTGTGCCAGCAGTCCGTCGCATGACATACCTGTGGAGGCTCCTGTGAATATACCTACCTGATATGGTCGTCCGGCCTCATGCTCAGCGTGTGCTATCTTGGCTATCTCTGCCGTAGTGGCTTTAGGCGTTCCCGCGGGTGTGAAACCGGAGAGTCCGATGTTATCACCATTTTTGATTAGTGAGGCAGCCTCGGCTGCGGTAAGTCTTGTAAATGCCATAGTTTGTTTTGTATTTGTAGATTCTTATTTCACCTCGTCGAAGTCGTTGTCCATTTCAAGCTCGCTTTTGTCTGTCGGAATGTAGAATACCTTGTTTGCTCCGCTTGTGAACTTGATCAGTTCAGGATGCTCCTTGGCGAAGGTGTCTATGTGACGTACTCTCTTCTCTTCCAGTATCTCGTTGACGGCGATGAGGATTCCTGTCTCCTCCACGTCTCCGAATCCGTCGTTTATGGCGGTGCCGAACATCTTCATTGTTGGTGAGAGTCCCATGTAGGCGTTGACCAGTGGCGGTATGTTGAATCCGAATGAGCGTACTTGCTTGTTGAGGATCTTGAAGTCGGCCTTGAGCTCGTCCTCGGTGAATATCGCCGCAAGTTCCTCTTCGGAGTGGTCAAGTTTCAATGGACACATCGGCTCGATGAGGTTCTCGTTGTCGCCGAAATGCTTCTTCAGGAAGTAGAGTATCATATCGCGGCTCATACGATGGAACGAAGGATACATGGTCATCTTGCCGAAGTAGTATTTGCAGTTAGGCATGATGACAGTCAGCGCTCCCAGTCCGTCCCACAGGTTGTCGAGTGCGAAGATGGCTTTGCTGCCAGCTCGTGTCGACTGGTACTCGAGGGTCACGAACGAACGTCCCAGCTCGATGGTGTATGGCAGGTAGTCCTTGATGAATTTGTCAGAGAACCTGAACATGTGTGATGTGGCGAGTATCGGCTGACCCTTGTCGTCGAACTTGATATCTGGGCCAAGGATATAACGATAGCCACCGATGATCTCATTGGCTTCAGGGTTCCATACTATCAGCTGTTTGTATGGATCGTCCATGGTGTCGAACTCATCGAGGTCGAGCGACTTGCCTGTTCCGCCTCCTGCGGCGCGGAAAGCGATCTCTCTCAGACGTCCTATCTCTTTGAGTACGTTAGGCGAGTCTTGCCATGTACAGATATAAATCTCGTTATTGCTTCTGTTTGTAAAACGAAGGCGTTTATCTTCTGTCAACTCAGCCTTCAGCACTTCTTTCGGGATTGGTGCTATAATGTCTTCTTGCATTCGATATCCTTAAATTATTCCGCTTTATATTTTTGCAAAAATAAGATAAGTTTTTTGTATGAGCAATTTTTTTGCGCACTTTTTTGGGAAACGTGCAAATTGTGACTGATAAAATGTAAGCAGTCTAAAGTCTTTTGGTGTGTTTTTGTGTTTGACACTTTGTTTTTTATGGTAAAATGTTATTTGCCGTCGTTTGGACGGTGATTTATTTGTGTTTTTCGTGTCAGGTGCTTTCGGGTCTGTTCAGTGACGGCTCGGTACGGGCGTTATGTTCCCGTTCCGAGCCGTCTCAGTGTGTTATTTTGTCTTGCTGTCAGTCTGTCCTATTGTTGTTTTACCGTCAGCCTGTCCTCAATCATTCTCTCCATGTATGATTGTATGATTGCTTTCAGCTCTCTCTCCATCTGTGCCTGTTCCTTTGTCTTCCCCTTGATGTTTTTGGTTAGCATCCAGTCATTGTCGATGTCGTACATCGCTTTTGTCTTCTCGCCGTCAAACTGCAACAGGTAGTGGCCCTTGACGTATTGGTATATTCCGTTGTTGTAGTTGACTGCCCAGGTATCTTCGTCTTTTGTGGTCAGCAGGTCTTTGCCGAACGCCACGTACGGCTTGGAGTAGCCGAGGTAGCTGAGCACTGTCGGCATGATGTCTATCTGTTGCGCTATGCAGTGTCTTCGACCCGGGTTGAGTGTTCCGGACGGGTCGTAGAGCAGTATCGGGGCTCCGAACTGTCCGAGGTCGGTCTTGTATTCGTCGTGGTCGGTCAGGTTGGTGTGGTCGGATGTTATGACGAACAGCGTGTTTCGGAACCAGTCTTGTTTGCTTGACGTCTCGAAGAATCGTCGGAGCGCATTGTCTGTATACCTTATACATTTATGTATGACGTTGTCATCGACATCCTTGTATATGTCCTTGTACTTCTCCGGAACGACAAACGGATGGTGGCTGCTTGCCGTGAACACTGCGGTGACGAAAGGCTCCTTCATCTCGCTCATCTTTGTGGCGTAGAACTGTAGGAACGGCTCGTCCCAGATGGCCCATGTACCGTCGAAGTCGTTCTCCCCGCCGAAGCGTTTGTCTTCGTCGTATTCCACTCTTCCCAGGTACTCGTCGAAACCCGTGGCCCTGGCGAAAGCTTGGAATCCCATACTCCCGTTGTCAGCTCCATGGAAAAAGGCGGAGTGGTATCCAGCATTCTTCAGCTCGCCAGCCAGTCCGCTGACCTCGTTCAGCGACGCTGATGTGAGGAAGAACGGTTCCATGAACATAGGTATTCCTGACAGTATGGACGGCATTCCGTCGATACTCTTCCTTCCGTTGCAGAATGTGTAGTCGAAGCTAACGCAATGGTTGTACAGAGAGTCGATGAATGGTGTGTAGCCTTTGTACTTGCCGTTCTCCAGCCTTTCGTTGTACTTTCCTATGTACTCACGTCCGAAGCTCTCCACGATGAGCACCACGACGTTGCGTCGTTCCTTGGTCAGTCCTGGTGTGGTAGGGTGGTGCTCCGGACTGTATATGCTGTCCAGTTCCTCGCGTGAGAAGTAGGCGGGGTCAGTGAATGTCTTCTTGCCAATCGTGCGTATCATGGAAAATGGCGTGTTGAGTATCACTGCGGCCTCTGCCGGTCTGTTGACGTACTGGTTGGCGTTGCTTATCGTGATGGGGCGTACGTCGGTCGTCGCTCCTCCTCGTATTCCGCATATCGTCAGCAGCACATAGACGATGAATATCACTGTGTTTGTCACGTGATATGTGAGTTTGCCGTTCTTACCTGACAGCGTGAGCCGACCCTCTGTCTTGACGTACAGTTTGTGGAGTGCGGTAATCAGCAATGCCGCGAAGATGACGAGATACCAGTGACGCGCCAACTCTGTGCCCATCACACTCATCATGTTGTTTTCGTTGCTGAACTCACTGAACACGGACATTGTGGTGCGGCGGCCGGTGTACTGAAAATATACGGAGTCTGCTAAGTTGACAATGACGCAGAGTGAGGTGGATATCATGAACACCCATTTGCACGCTCGCTGCCATGAGTCGTTCTCCTTATATATTATAGGGAACAGCATCATGAGCGCGTACAGCATGTTGGTGTAGAGTATGGCTGATGTGTCGAACGTCAGTGAGCCGACTATCAGGTCGGACCATGTGTTGCGGAACAGACTATCGGCGAACATGCCCCAATTTTCCATCACGAACTCGACTCTGCACAGTGTGTAGGTGATGAATACCAGCAGTATGTTGCAAGCGAAGGCTATAGCGTTTGAGTATGCGCTTCTTCTTATTATTGTAAACGGTTTTCTCATAGACATGCGTTGTTGGTGAGTAATGTGACTGCTCTTTCTACTATGTCGGATGGCTGTATGGCTGTCATGCAGAGCATGTCGCCCCTGTGGCATGGCTTGTTGCCGTAGATGGAGCATGGCCTGCACGCCATCTCTGTCTGTATCACGTTGTGCTCACCTTGTCCGTATGCCATGAAGCCCGTCTTTGGATGGGTGGCTCCCCAGATGCTCAGTGTCTGTGTACCCACCATGGCTGCCATATGCATGTTGGCTGAGTCCATACATATCATGAGGTCGAGCTGTGTCATGAGCAGTAGCTCGTCTCGCAGTCCCTTGAGCTTGCCGCAGCATGACTTCATCCCGTCGCACTCCCACGATTGTAGCTCCGCCGTCTCTTCACAGCCGGCTCCGAAGAGGAACACCTTATATCCTTTTTCCAAAAGCAGTTTGGCGGTGAGACGCATTGACTCTGTCGGGTATATCTTCTGTTTGTGGGCTGCGAAAGGAGCTATGCCAATCCATTTCTCTCCGTCTGCCTTAACGCCGGTGAAGCGTCGTATGTCTACCATGGTCTGCTGTGCCAGATATTGTTTGTTCACTGCTTCCCTTCCGTCGTAGCTGACCTTGAAGTCTATTCCGAGCAGTGAGCGGAACACGTCGGCGTAACGTTCTGTCATTGGCCTCAGCGCCTTCGCGCTTGTGCCGTGTCCTATGAGCTCGTGTTTCTCCTTCCTTCCTTTGTTGATTACCGCCACCTTGACTCCGCTCATCTGGAAGCATGTGCGTAGGAACTTAGTCCTCAACACGTTGTGCAGGTCTGCCACTGCGTCGTATGAGCACTCGCTGCTTATCTTGCTGTATAGACGGTACAGTCCGTTGATGCCTTTGTAGTCGTTGAGGTCGATACCTATCACTCTCACGTTGGAAGGCATCCATTCGTACATCGGTGTGAAGCGTTCCCTCGTGAGTACTGTCACTCTCAGCTCGCTGTGTTGGGTGGCGAGACTGTGTATGACGGGTATGGTGGTTGCCACGTCTCCCATAGCTGAGAAACGCATGATGAGCAGTCGTGTCAGTGATGATGTCTTTTTCTTGGTAAACATATCAGAGAGTGTGTTGCCTGGTGTTATCACCAGAATTTGTTATGCTCCGGCGAGTACTCGTATCCGATTGCGGCGAGTCTGGAGCATAGTGTTTCCTTGTCTATATCCTCGCTCTGGCACATCTCGTCCAGGCTGTTGTAGAAGTCACGTAGTTTCATGTTCACGTAACTGAACAGCATCATAGCGTCTTCAGGTAGTTCCATATCGTTGTCTTTTATTAGTTTGTGATGACGTGTTCTTGTCGGCTCGCAACCGTCGCTGCGGGTATTGACCCGTTATGGATTGCGGGTTGTTGTGTCAACAGAAAAGCCACAGTTCCTTGTGGGTACTGTGGCTGACTTGTCAAACAATTGTTTACACAAGGATTACTTACGGAGACCAAGAGCCTTCACGATAGCGCGGTAACGCTCGATGTCCTTACGCTTGAGGTAAGCGAGGAGTGAACGACGCTGACCAACGAGCTTAACAAGAGCACGGTTAGTGCTGTAGTCCTTGTGGTTAGCCTTCATGTGCTCTGTGAGGTGCTGGATACGGTAAGTAAGGAGAGCGACCTGGCTCTCGCATGAACCTGTGTTTGTAGCAGAACCGCCATACTGTGCGAAGATCTCTGCCTTCTTTGCTGAATCTAAATACATTTTTTTTGTTTTTTTATGTGAATTACGTTGTCCCACGAGTCTCAATCATCAGCTGCGATATCCGACTCGCCGGGAAATCAGCCGCAAATTTATTAAAAATAAATAGATTGGCAACATAGATTGTCAAGAATTTTAATGAGTTATACTGATTTTTGTCTCTTTTCTGATTAATTTCAAATATAATGCGTAAATTCGCGGCTAAATTTCGAATTACGAGAATATGCAGGATATTAGGAACATCGCTATTATAGCGCATGTCGACCACGGTAAAACCACACTGGTTGACAAGATGCTGCTCGCGGGTAATCTCTTCCGTGAGAACCAGCAGACAGGAGATTTGATTTTGGATAACAATGAGCTCGAGCGTGAGCGTGGAATAACAATTCTCTCTAAGAACGTGTCTATTAATTATAAAGGTGTGAAGATAAATGTCATCGACACTCCGGGACACAGCGACTTCGGTGGTGAGGTGGAGCGTGTGCTGAATATGGCTGATGGATGTATCCTTCTCGTTGACGCTTTCGAGGGCCCTATGCCACAGACTCGTTTCGTTCTTCAGAAAGCTTTGGAGATTGGACTGAAACCTGTTGTGGTGGTTAATAAGGTGGATAAACCTAACTGCCGCCCAGAGGAGGTGTATGAGATGGTGTTTGACCTTATGTTCTCTCTCAGCGCCACTGAGGATCAACTTAACTTCCCAGTCGTGTACGGCTCAGCTAAGAACGGATGGATGGGTCCTGACTACAGTAAACCTACTGATAACATCACTTATCTTCTTGATGTCATCCTCGACACTATACCTGCTCCGCAGCGTCTCGAGGGTACGTCTCAGATGCTCATCACAAGCCTTGACTACTCCACGTACACGGGACGTATCGCCGTGGGTAGAGTTCATCGCGGTACGCTCAAGGCTGGACAGAATATCACTATCTGTCACAGAGACGGCACACAGGAGAAAACTAAGATTAAGGAACTGCACACGTTCGAGGGTATGGGACACCGTTCTACTGATGAGGTTTCATCAGGTGATATATGTGCGGTGATTGGTCTCACTAACTTTGAGATTGGTGATACTATATGTGACTTCGAGGCTCCGGAGGCACTTCCTACTATAAATATCGACGAGCCTACGATGTCTATGCTTTTCACAATTAACAATTCTCCGTTCTTCGGTCAGGAGGGTAAGTTCTGTACGAGTCGACACATCAATGACCGTCTCGTAAAGGAGTTGGAGAAAAACCTAGCGCTTCGAGTGGAGACGAGAGGTAACAGCACTGACTCGTGGATTGTCAGCGGACGTGGTGTGCTGCATCTCTCTGTGCTCATCGAGACAATGCGCCGTGAGGGATACGAGCTCCAGGTAGGTCAGCCACAGGTTATATATAAGGAGATAGATGGCGTTAAGCATGAGCCAATCGAGGAGCTTACCATCAACGTGCCTGAGGAGTTCTCAAGCAAGATGATTGATATGGTGACACGTCGTAAGGGTGACATGATTGCCATGGAGGCCCAGGGCGAGCGCGTGAACATCGAGTTTGAGATTCCTTCACGAGGCATCATTGGTCTGCGTACTAATGTGTTGACTGCCAGTCAGGGAGAGGCTATCATGGCCCACAGATTCAAGAACTACCAGCCGTATAAGGGTGATATGCAGAGACGTGTCAACGGCTCAATGATTGCCATGGAGTCAGGTACTTCTGTGGCGTTCGCCATCGACCACCTGCAGGATCGTGGTAAGTTCTTCATCTTCCCGGGTGACAAGGTGTATGCGGGACAGGTTGTCGGAGAGCACGTGCACGAGAACGACCTTGTCGTTAACGTCACAAAGGCTAAGCAGCTTACTAACACACGTGCCAGCGGTACTGACGAGAAGGCAAGAATCATACCACCAGTGATTATGTCACTCGAGGAGGCTCTTGAGTATATAAAGGAGGACGAGTATGTTGAGGTTACTCCTAAGAGCATGAGAATCCGTAAGGTGATTCTTGATCATCTTGAGCGTAAGCGCGCCAATAAGGAGTGATGAGCTCCTTCTCCTCTTTTTCGTGCTGTGTAGACAAATGATTTTGACGACGGTAGTACGCAATGAGAGGAGCAAAAAGACGGAATAATAAATAAAATCGGCACACTTGACGGGGTTTTTGTGCAAAACACGCACAAATTATCTGATAAACTTGTGGGTTTTAAAGATATTTTCATAACTTTGTGGCGAAAGTGTGTATAACTGGAATTAGAAAATAATATTAATTAACATTTAATTTAGAAATTGATTATGTCTGAAATTGAATCAAGAGTAAAGGCAATTATCGTCGAGAAACTCAATGTAGATGAGGCTGAGGTTAAGCCAGAGGCATCTTTCACTAACGATCTCGGTGCTGACTCACTCGACACTGTAGAGCTTATCATGGAGTTTGAGAAGACTTTCGGTATCAACATTCCTGATGATCAGGCAGAGAAGATCGCCACTGTAGGTGACGCTATCGCTTACATCGAGGCTAACGGTAAGTAATAAGATTTTCCATTTACCATTTACTGTTCTATCTTCCGTTATTTCATGTCCGTCGCTTCCATATATATATATATAGGTGTGACAGACGTATTGAAAGGGAGATGATAGTAAATGGTAAATTTTTTAATTGACAGATACTATGGAATTAAAAAGAGTTGTTGTAACTGGCATAGGAGCAGTCACTCCACTTGGTAACTCAGCCGAGGAGACTTGGAAGAATATCAAGGCAGGTAAGAGTGGTGCTGCTGCAATTACACACTTTGACGCGTCAGCGTTCAAGACTCATTTCGCTTGTGAGGTGAAGAACTTCGACGTGAATGAGTTTGTTGACCGTAAGGAGTCACGTAAGATGGACTCTTATTGTCAGTATGCCATAGCTGCCGCGAAGATGGCTATTAAGGACTCAGGTCTTCTTGACTTTGAGCATCTTGACCGTAATGAGGTTGGAGTAGTCATGGGTGTTGGTATCGGTGGTATGCACACGTTCGAGGAGGAGGCTGGTAACTACGCTGTTAACGGCGCCACTATAGGACCGAAGTATAATCCGTTCTTCATTCCTAAGATGATTGCTGACATTTCAGCCGGCTATATCTCTATTGAGAATGGTTTCCGTGGTCCTAACTACGTGACCACATCAGCATGTGCCTCATCTTCTAACGCTTTGGCAGATGCGTTCAACCTCATCAGACTGGGTAAGGCCAACGCCATCGTCACAGGTGGTGCGGAGTCAGCTATCTGGCCTGCAGGTGTGGGTGGTTTCAACGCCATGAAGGCATTGTCCACACTCAACGAGGCTCCAGAGAAGGCCAGCCGTCCTTTCAGTGCGAGCCGTGATGGTTTCGTGATGGGTGAGGGCGCCGGTGTGCTTATTCTTGAGGAGCTCGAGCATGCAAAGGCTCGTGGTGCCAAGATCTATGCTGAGATGGCCGGAGCAGGAATGTCTGCTGACGCTTATCATATCACAGCCTCACATCCAGAGGGTCTCGGAGCAAAGCTCGTTATGGAGCGCGCTTTGAAGGACGCTGGTATGTCACCTGAGGACATCGACTACATCAACGTGCACGGTACGTCAACACATGTCGGTGACATCTCAGAGGCTAAGGCAATCAAGGATGTGTTCGGTGATGCCGCATACAAGTTGAACATCAGCTCAACGAAGTCAATGACAGGTCACCTTCTCGGTGCTGCCGGAGCTGTTGAGGCAATGTTCACTCTGCTCGCTGTCAACGAGGATATCGTACCTCCTACAATCAACCACGATCCTGAGGATAAGGATGAGGAGATTGACTATAATCTGAACTTCACATTCAACGAGGCACAGAAGCGCGAGGTACGCGCGGGACTCAGCAACACATTTGGCTTTGGTGGACACAATGCGTGTGTAATATTCAAGAAGTACAAGTGATTCTGTAATGAAGATATTAGACTCTATAAGGCTTCTTCTCCGAAAGGATAAGAGGCCTTATTTACAACTGAAAGATATACTCGGATTCTATCCAAAAAACATAAGACTATACAGGCTTGCCCTGCAACACAAGTCCGTCTCCTACTATGAGAGGGAGAATGAGAACAGGCGTAACGGCAAGTCGAAAGACAATTCCACGAACGCGAAGAAGAGAGTCAAGTCGTCTCAGTACATCGGTCGCTACGTCAACAACGAGCGTCTTGAGTTTCTGGGCGATGCCGTGTTGAGCGCTGTCGTGGCAGACATATTGTATAAGCATTACGCCGGCAAGCAAGAGGGATTTCTCACCACGCTACGAAGCAGGATTGTGTGTAGGAAGTCACTCAACAAGTTGGCGGTTGACATGGGTCTCGACAAGCTGGTCCACTACACAGGTGTGGTGACTACGGGACATAACAGTTTCATGAACGGAAACGCTTTTGAGGCGTTCTTCGGAGCTATATACCTTGACCGCGGCTACTCTTACTGCTATCGTTTCATGGAGGAGGTGGTCTTCCGTAAGTACATCAATGTCGATGAGGTAGCCAACCAGGAGGAGAATTTCAAGAGCAACCTCATCGAGTGGTGTCAGAGATTCCAGTATAAAACGGTCTTCACTCAGCAGGAGAAACGTGAGGACAACGCACCAAAGTTCGTCTCTGAGGTAAGGGTCGAGGGTGTGTTGTGTGGAAAGGGCGAGGGCTATTCCAAGAAGGAGAGTGACCAGGCTGCCGCCAAGGATGCGCTCAGTCAGTTGCAGAGAGACAAAAACCTTCCCAAGCGTATACGTAGGTCGATGGCTGAGAACAAGGAGAAAGCCAAGAGGCAGGCGTCGTACGACAAGACCATCAAAGATATTGAGGGACGAGACGCTGTCATATTCGACCTTGACGGAACATTGCTCAATACCCTTGATGACCTCGCCAACAGCACCAACCGCGCGTTGACCGAGTGTGGATACCCGGTAAGGACGAGGGATGAGGTGAGAGAGTTCGTCGGTAACGGTGTCGACATGCTGATAAAGAGAGCCGTGCCGCAAGGTACGACGGATGAGGACACCGCAGCGTGTCTCAGCGCCTTCAAGAAGCACTACCTCGAACACTGTCGTGACAACACCAAGCCGTATGCCGGAGTGAGTGAGATGCTCGACACGTTGAGAAAGAGAGGATACAAGATGGCAGTCGTCAGCAATAAGATGCAAGAAGGTGTCACTGAGCTGTGTGACACATACTTCAAAGGCATGATAGACGTGGCGGTGGGTTGCTCCGAAGATGTGAGAAAGAAGCCGTCTCCGGATATGGTGGAGAAAGTTCTTCGTCAGCTTTTCAGTGACACGTCCAAGGCGCTCTACGTGGGTGACTCCGAGGTCGATGTGATGACCGCCGCCAGCGCAGGTCTGCCTTGTGTCTCTGTCTCATGGGGATTCAAGACAAAGGAATTCCTCTATTCCAAAGGAGCCACGATGGTTGTTGACAAACCAGCAACAATCACGTCGTTGCTCGGTGGTTCCAGTGTCAATGATTGAGAGTGCGGCGTGAGTCGTCAGCCTCAGTCTGTTCTCGTTTGTCAGGTGAGATAATTCAGCGGTTCGCTTAAGAGCGTGAGCTGATGTGGCACCTGGCGGATGGAGTACAGACTGAGGCTTTTTTTGTGTCCGTCTGTCCGTAATCACGTCATTGTGGTTCACAAAGTCGCTATTTGTGTGACATGCAGTCATTAAAGCGTTTTTTTTATGCGTCATTCACAATCTATTCATGGAAAAGATGTAATTTTGCATTGAAAAGATACATTTATGAATACAACAAAGGTACTGTATAACATTTACTTCAAGAGAAGACAGAAGAGCATCAGGAAATACTCTAAGTATACAGAGAGTATACAGAGGAAAGTTCTCCGCAGGCTCATCGAGAAAGCCCAGGACACGCAGTGGGGAAAAGAACACGCGTATGGGGATATCAAGTCGTATGAGGACTATGCTGCCTGCGTGGGTGTCAACACCTATGAGGAGCTGAAGGGTTACATCCAGATGATGCGTGAGGGAAAGAAAGACATACTATGGCCGGGTCAGGTACGCTGGTTCGCTAAGTCGTCAGGTACGACGAACGATAAGAGCAAGTTCATACCAGTGAGCTATGACGGCTTGAAAAAGATACATTACGCCGGTCCGCGTGACTGTCTGTATTTCTATTTCTCCATCAACCCTAAGAGCAGACTGTTCTCCGGCAAGAGTCTGATACTTGGCGGCAGTCATTCTCCAAACATGAACACTGCCGGCAGCTTGGTGGGTGACCTCAGCGCCATACTCATCGAGAACGCTCCTAAGCCTGTCAACCTCACGAGAATACCTAAGAAAGAGATAGCATTGCTGAGCGACTTTGAGGAGAAGCGCGACAAGATAGCTCGCGCCGCCGTCGCCGCCAACATCACCAACATCAGTGGTGTGCCGTCATGGATGCTCAGCGTGCTCAACCGTGTCCTTGAGATATCAGGAGAGAAGACTCTCGACAAGGTATGGCCAAACCTTGAGGTGTTCTTCCACGGAGGTGTGGCGTTCACACCTTACCGTGACCAGTATAAGTCCATCATACGTAGTCAGAATATGCACTACATGGAGACCTACAATGCCAGCGAGGGCTTCTTCGGCATACAGAATGACCTGACCGACCCTGCCATGATGCTCATGATAGACTATCAGGTGTTCTACGAGTTCTGCCCTATGGATAACCTCGACACTAATGGCTATCCTGTCGACCCGGCTAAGATCGTGCCGTTGTGGGAGGTGGAGACAGGCGTCAACTACGCCATGCTTATCAGCACATCATGCGGACTGTGGCGTTACCTCATCGGAGACACCGTGAAGTTCACGCGCAAAGACCCGTATAAGTTTGTCATCACGGGACGTACCAAGCATTTCATCAACGCCTTTGGCGAGGAGCTTATCGTGGACAACGCCGAGAAGGGTATTCAACAGGCTTGCATCGCCACAGGAGCCTTGGTCAAGGACTACACGGCGGCTCCGATATTCATGGACGCCAATGCCAAGTGCAGACACCAGTGGATGATTGAGTTCGCTAAGCAGCCTGCCAGCGTGGATGAGTTCGCACAGATTCTCGACCGCTCACTGCAGGCCATCAACTCAGACTACGAGGCAAAGCGTCATAAGGACATCACACTGCAGCCGCTGGAGATCATCACGGCGAAGGCGGGACTGTTCGATGAGTGGCTCAAGGGCAAGGGTAAGCTTGGCGGACAGCACAAGATACCGAGACTGTCTAACAGCAGACAATACATAGAGGAACTAATAGCACTAAACAAGCAGTGATGAGCAGACGACGTGTTTATTCTTTGTTTTTTCTTCCTATCGTGTGTATGACGGTGGCAACGCTGTCTCTGCTCTGGTCGTGCGCCAGAATGGGTACGCCGGACGGAGGACTCTACGATGAGACACCGCCGCGACTGGTGCGTACCAGCCCTGCCAACGGGTCAATGAGGGAGAAGACAAAGAAGATCGTTCTCGAGTTTGATGAGATAGTCAAGCTTGACAATGCGCAGAGCGTGGTCGTGTCTCCTCCGCAGATGGAGCAGCCTGTCGTCGAGGCTTACGGACGTAAGGTGACGGTGCAGCTCCAGGACACTCTGAAGGAGAACATGACATACACCATTGACTTCAGTAACTCCATATCTGACAACAACGAGGGTAACCCCTTCGGTGACTATGCGTTCACGTTCTCTACGGGAACAGTCATCGACACGTTTCAGGTGTCCGGTTATGTGCTCGACGCATCCAACCTGGAACCGGTGAAGGGTATGCTCGTTGGACTCTATTCCGTGGGTGAGAACAATACGGTGGACGACTCACTGTTGTATAGACGTCCGATGGAGCGTATCTCTCATACCGACGGAAGTGGTCACTTCGTCATCAAGGGACTGTCCAAGGACTCGACATACATGGTGTTTGCCGTCAATGACCAGGACCAGGACTACAAACTGTCGCAGAAGAGCGAGATGCTGGCGTTCCTTGGCCAGTCGTTCAAACCGACGTGCAGACCTGACATCAGACAGGACACGGTATGGCATGACTCCATTCACTATGACTCCATAGTACAGTCGGTGTACACACATTTCTATCCTGACGACCTGACGCTGATGGCGTTCACGGAAGAGGGACAGATACGTTACATGCTTAAGAAGGAACGTCTCGAGCCGCGACTGTTAACGTTGTTTTTCTCCGCTCCTCACGACAGCATGCCGAGAGTGAGAGGACTGAACTTCGACGCCGCCGACGCTTTCATCATCGACAGCAATGAGGGTAACGACACCATCAACTACTGGATCAAGGACTCCATGATATATAAGCTCGACACGCTCCAGCTGTGCATAGACTACTACAAGACTGACTCCACCGGCTCGGCTTATGTGTTGGAGACGGACACCTCTGCCGTGGTGGCGAAGATGACTTACGAGAAGATGATGAAGAACAAGGCGGAAAAGGAAGAGGAGTGGAAGAAACAGTACAGGAAAGAGAACAAGGATGTCATACGTGACAAACGTAAGGAACTGAAAGAGCAGGGAGTGAAGGTGAAAGACTCGGACATCGAGATTGACATACCTGACATGCCGGAGGAGTTTATGGATGTGAAGTACAGCAACGGCTCGTCACTCGATCCCGACAAGAATATCACCCTCACCTTACCTGAGCCGATAGACACGGTGTACATGGATAAGTTCCATTTCTATATGAAGGTGGACAGCGTCAAAAGAGAGGAACGCTTCGTCCTGAAAAAGGTGGACGGCAAGTTGATGCAGTACCGTCTGTACGCCGAGTGGCAACCCGACTCGTCATACGTCCTCGAGGTTGATACAGGGGCCTTCGTCAGCATCTACGGTAACCGTACCGACGCCCAGAAGAGACAGGTGAGGGTAGGTGCTCTCGAGAAGTACAGCTCACTCGTCATCGAGATGCGAGGAGCAGACCCGTCTGCCGTAATAGAGCTGCTCGACGGTTCGGACAAGGTCGTCAAGACCACGTCAATGGAGAACGGAAAGGCGTACTTCTACTTCGTCAACCCTGGCACATATTATGTCAGAACGTTCTACGACCTTAACAAGAACGGCAAGTGGGACACTGGATGCTATGCCGAGGGACGACAGGCGGAACCGATGTATTACATGCCGAAAGCGCTGCCGCTGAAGGCGGGATGGGACGCCTCGGAGTCGTGGAACCCGACAGAGAGGGAGATAACCCGACAGAAGCCGGAGAAGATAACGAAACAGAAACCGGACAAGGAGAAGACCATCAAGAGCCGTAACGCGGAGAAACTGGCTGAGTATGCCAGAAGAAAAAGAAAATAAGAGGTGACCTGGCCGTGTGACACACGGTCGGGTTACATCGTAACTGATAATTGTTTGGTATCTATGAAACACGTAATCACATTATTGTTATTGTGCGTGTCAGCGATGCTGAATGCGCAGTGCCCGACAGAGAATAAGGCGTTCAAGCCGGGCGAGAGACTGACGTATGACTTGTACTTCAACTGGAACTTTATATGGGTCAAGGCGGGTACGGCTTACTACTCCACCAAGGCCGTGACGTATAAGGGACAACAGGCCCTGAGAACAGACCTCATATCTCTCAGTAATAAACGATGCAGTGCCATATTCCCTATGAAGGACACCATCATGGCATATACCACCGAGGACCTTGTGCCCCTGTATTTCCGTAAGGGAGCTAGCGAGGGTAAGAGGTATACCGTCGACCAGGTGTGGTACTCTTACGTCAATGGAGAGACACAGCTCAAACAGCGTTATCTCAACAGCAAAGGTAAGGTGAGTGACTACTCCGCCAAACGCTCAGACTGTGTCTACGACATGGCGAGCATGCTGTCTCTGGCGCGCTCGTTCGACAAGAATGTCTACTGCAAGCGTAAAGGACAACGTTTCACTTTCTATCTGGCGTCTGGTGATGATGTGGAGGAGGAAATACTGCAGTATGACGGTTGTAAGAACTGGAAAGCTAATGACGGTGTGACATACAGATGTCTCATGTTCACTCTCATCGATGACGAGGACGAGAAGAAGGAGCGTAAACTGCTCACTTTCTACGTCACCGACGATGACAACCACTTGCCTATACGTATCGACTTCTTCCTTAAGTTCGGTTCCGCTAAGGCGTTCCTCACTAAGAGCGAGAATATACGTAACGAACAGACTTCTATCGTGAAGGGTAAGAATAAGTAACGGTATCCTTTTATGAAAAGTCGTTGATGCCCACCGATACTCCACGGAGTCAAGTGGCAGTAATTAGTGGAAAAACGGACAATTTGGGGAATAACCAAATTTCCTATGCCTATTTTTTTTGCAAATAATGGTTAACTTGCTGATAGTCTAAAAACAAAGTGTCTAAATACTTTGTGTCTCTTTTTTGAAATTCTCAGGTTAGGTTGTAGCCTATACGCTGGTCTGAGAATTTCAAAATCCTAACCTGAACTTTTCAACGTCCTAACCTGAGAATTTCAGACACCGAATAAACCACGTGAAAATTCCCGAAGTCATTTTTCTGTTATCATATGTCAACTGAAAAAGAGGAGTTTCGGACAGTATAAATTGGTGGTGCGGATAGGAAATACGGTAATGTGCTTATGAGTGTATTTCTTATGGGGGATAACCTGTGAAAAGGATCATAGGTACTTCGATATCACGAAACCATAACATTTTTATGCACAGGGTGTCTATCCACGGTAAATTCCCGCTGCGCCGGATTTATTAGACTTATGTCATACTGTACTCCGTTCGTCAAAATGGTAGATATTCGAATTGTCTTTGGCTGCCCCACATAAAAATGAGATTGATTTATGGAGCTGCACTTCTATGCATGAAACAATGACAATTTTATATTTCGACAAAGAAAGTGAATATCTGTACTTTCTGACTAACAGCTAAAATTTTAACTAATTTATATTATAGTTCAAATATAATAATTAATAGACTTTCTCGTTATAAAAAATGTGAAACAGTAAAATTGTATAAAATGATTTTTCGTTTTGCGAATTTTAATAATTATTGGGTAAGTGGAACACGTTTCTCCAAATAGAGATGTCCCACTTTGGAAGAAAGGCTACTTATATATGTTTTAATATGCGAACAGGAAAACTGCCTTTATTCTTGTTGTATGTGTTGAACTTAAAATACTATAATAAATATCATAAAATGAAAATGAAAGAAATTGCAGACGCATATGATGTGCAATACATATTATTGCCACCAGATATAATCAATTCTATTTGTTTCAAAAAAGAAAATGCTTGCAAAATCATAAATAAACTTCGTTTCGAATGTTGCCCGATTTTAGACTGTGATGTCAATAGAATGGGGAAAGGAGAGCTACCTATTTTTCTTTTCCCAAATCTATGCATTGAAAAGTTCGATGATGAATCATGTAGGGATTATTTATTAAGAAGTTGTGATGAAGCATTGAACTTTGTCACAAATTATCCAGAATATACAAATGATGTATATTTTGATTTAGTAATTTAGTTCACCACAGGGTGGACTACCTGAGCAAAACTAATCTACCGTAATAATCTATTGTATATGTCTGTTGGTATACCTCACGTTTCCACAGACAATATCTAAAAAGCATATATATAATATGTGTAATTGTCCTACTATAATGAAGTGTTTGTCAAAAGAACAGTTCGGAATTTTGAGAGTGTTACTTGTTATGTTTGTCGTTCTTTCTTTCGTCTCCTGCGACAGTGAAGATATGGACGGAGATTGGGAGCCGATGGTGTGGAAATCGGAAGACCTTGCGTCTGCTACTGATGGCGTGTATGATGTTTCTGAACATGGAGGTGAGTTTACATTTTCTTGTTCGAATTATTCGTCTCCATGGATTGATGGTGCCTCTTCAAACGGAGAATACTATGATTCGACTCTTGAGGCGAATGATTATCATACAATCACGACTGATTGGTTTAAGGCGGAAATGAGCGGCAACAGACTGAACGTCGTCTTAGAGGCGAACGATACAGACGAGGAGAGACATCTTCGTCTGACAGTGACAGCGGGCGATGTCTTCTATTCCTTTAATTTCAAGCAGTCAAAAAACATTGGGACGAGTGACTGACATTACTAAGTATGTCATCAGTGTTAATGGGAAGTCGAGGAGGCGTTTTTGAGTAGCGAAGGTGATGTCTGTGTACATTATGATGTCTGATGACGTTTGTTCGATATACCTTTTGTGACAAGCCCTATGGCATGTTGTTTTGCTGACTGTAACTACCAAGTGCTTCTCATACTTCTCGGTTAAGCTCGTAAGAGCATTTGATGGATGTCCAAAAAAAGACTCCGGCATGAATCACTCATGTCGGAGTCTTTCTGTTTGTTCTCACGTCGTCAGCTCAGTGACGTCGTGTAGGTGATATTATTCGATGACCATCTTAAGAGTCATGCCGTTGTCCATCTTGACGATGTTGACGCCTTTCTGAGGAACCGTGAGCGGAGTGCCGCTGAGTGTGTAGTAAGCCACAGGCTTAGCCACTCCGACAAGCTCGTCGGCGTTGATGGCGAGAGCCTCTTCCTTGGCAATCTCCTCATCCTCCCATATATGTTCGATCTGAGCGATGTAGTTACCCTTACCATAGTAGTAGAGCTGCCACTCACCGACCATAGAGTAGTCATTGTCTATGGTCTCTCTCTTTCTCACTCCGATAGTCACAGAGCTGTCCTTCTCCTTGATGTAGAACGGCAGTCTGTTGACGTACTGTCCCTCGTTGAAGTAGTCGAGAGAGGCTGCTGTGCCGTCTGGCACGTAAGTGCCGTCAGAGAGTGTGAAGACTGAGTTTTCAGTGATCATCTCCTTAGTAGCTCCCTCGCTCAGGTTCATCACAGACACGGCGTATGTTGTGTCAGGTGTCTCGGCGAAGAGAGTGTCGAGTTTAGTGTTGACACCGTTGGCGATGTTCTCCTCCTCCTCATTGGCATAGCCGGCGCGGTAGTAAGAGTTGACAGTCACCACGTAAGTACCCTTGCTCAGTCCTGAGATTGTCTGCTTAAGCTCAAACTCAGATCTGCTGTATGACAAGGTGTTCTGTCGGTATGAGTTGAGAGCGGATGTGGTCCATCCCTCGATGTAAGATGTCTCCTTGCTACCTCTCATCGGCTCGAACTGACTGTTGACTATCAGTTCAGTCACGTCGGTGGTGTCCTGTATCTCCGTTGGTATCGTTGACTCGTCGCCCAGTCTCCAGAGTTCCCAGGCACCTACCACCTGATAGTCGTTAGCTATCACGTCAGTCTTGGACAGACCGATAGTGACTGTCTTATCGGAAGGAACAGTGAAACGCAGTTCGTTGATATACGCTCCGGCAGCGAAGAACTCCACGGAGCCTGTAGTGCCGTCCGGCACATAGAGACCGTTGGAGAGCTGTGTGTACTTACCGTTCACGGCGTAGTTCTCTTCAGTTGCTCCCTCAGTGAGGTTTATGACCTTTGTGGTGTATGTGCTGTCGGATGTCTGAGCGTAGAGTGTGGTGAGGTGTGTCTCAGTGCCGTTGGCGATGTAGCTCAGCTCCTCGTCGTAGTAGCCGGCGCGGTAGAAAGAGTGAACCTTGACCATGTAGTCGCCTGCTGGCAGACCGGAGATCTTCTGGCTAAGCTCGAAGGCCGCGCGGTTGTATGACACTGAGTTCTCCTTGTATCCGTTCATGGCTGTCGTCGTCCATCCGTCGATACGTGTCTCACTCTTGCTACCCATGTTAGGGTCGAAGTTGGCGTTGACGATGACAGAAGTGTAGTCGACAGGCTCGTCGCTGACTGTCTGTGACATGTTCTCCATCTTGACCTTTACGATCAACTCATTGATGTTCTCAATGGCTGCCTCGACATCTTGGTTGGAGTATGTCATGGCGTTGAGGGCGTCAGAGTACTTAGTGACGATGTCTCTTATCTCACGTTTGAATGAGTTGTCTACATTGGAATTGCTGAGGGTCTGGTTGAGAGTGTTGATGGCAGAGTAGAAGTCGTAATAGAGCTGTACTCCTCTCTCCACCTCCTCGACAGCGTTCTTCAAGTCGATGAGTGAGTTGTAGAGGTCGTCCTCGTCCACGTTATCGATGGCGTACTGTAACACGTCGATCTCTGTCTCACCGCAGTAGCTTGTCAGCAGCTCCTTGGCTGTAGGCATAAGCTCCTCGATAAGCTCGCTGAGCACGTCGTTGTCCATGGCGCGGAAAATCAGTTTGACACCGCCTCCCCACAGAGCGCAGCCCTCAACGTTACGTACCTTGTTTGTGATACCTACCTTGAGTGTGCCGTCTGTCACGAGTCCGTAGACCTTGACAGGGTACTTACCCTCTGAGAAGTATACGGATGCGGAGTCAGCGCCAGAGAAAGATACGCATGTCACTGGCTTCTCGTATGAGTTGACATAAGCACAGGCGTTGGCGAGAGCTATGTTCTCCTCTGTGTACTCGTTACCCGGACGGAACGCAGCCTGCATGTTGAGCTCGTAGATACCGTTCTGAAGTCCTGTGACCTCCTGGTAGATGTCGCATATCATGTTCCAAGCCTGGAAGACAGGGTATGTGATGTTGCCGTTCTCGTCAGCGGCACCCTCTGGCCATGTAGGACCAACAGTGGACGCCCATCCGCCGTCCTCGGCGAAGTTAGGGTTCTTGAGCAGTGACGTGCAGTCATCACCGTTGCTCATGCCTGTGGCTACGGCGTCTTTGTAAATCTTGTCGAGATACTCTGTCTCAGACTTGATGTCGTCAGTGTCGAGTGAACCGTTGGAAAGGATGTAAGCGGCACCGTTGTTACCGTTGAATCCCTCCTCCTCATATGCCTCGACATAGTCGGCAAGTAAGTCGGCTGCCTCTGAGCCGCTTGAGATGGAGTTAACCCAGTCGCTTGCCTCCTTATATAACTTGGCGTAAGCGGCGTAGGCCTCGATGTTCTCAGTGAGTGCCTCGTATGTCTCGTTGAATATCTCGATGTTTGACGTGATGTCGTTCATGGTCTTGGATGCCATGAGAGCTTTTTTGGCCTCAACATATTTGTCGTAGTCGTCGCGGTAGTAGTATTTGAGAGTCTGGGTTTCCACCATATCCTCATAGTCATTCACCGAACCGATCTTTGTGTCGACGAATGCCTTGTATGAGTCTGCCTCAGCACCCATATAATATAGGTATACGTTGTCCAGTCCGATCCAGTTCGTACCGTTCTCCTCAACGCTGAGGCCAAACTCTATTGAGTCGTTGTCCACGACTGTCATCACTTCTGTCGGTTTCTTTGAGTCGATGTACGTGGTCTGTACCAGTGTCTTCTCTGAACCGGCGTAGAGGTATGTGGCTCCCACCTTGGACGTGAACGCTAATGATGACAGCTTGTATACACCGTTAGGCACTCCGCCGAGCAGGGCATATACCTTACCTGTTCCGAATGCTCCGCTGCTCCAGTTCTCCAGATGGTTGCCTGTCAACAGTGGCTCCTTGGCGTTGTTGGCGTTGCTGGCTTGTTTGTTCGTGGCGTTGGTGGCCATGGTCCACCCTGAAGTGCTGCCGTCAGTGAATGTCTGCTCTACGGTTCCGAGCACGGAGAGAATCTCGACAGGACTGCTCACCGTGGCTTTCGTGATGACCGCCATGCTGATGCTGTCGTTCAGGTCTGTCGTCATGGAGTCGAGCAACTCAACTGGTGACTCTGTGTCGACGTACACGAGCTCAGCTCTCTCAATGCACTGTTCGGACACACCGTCTGTGTTCTTGGCTTTCTCTATAGCCTCGGAGAGTGACATCGCTGAGTTGTAAAGTGTCACCTCGCTGACATATCTCTCATACTCGCTTTTATCCACAAACTGCCATGTGAGGTTGAAGGTTGAGAAGTCATAGCCGGCGTCCTCAGTGTATGTTGACGGGTCGCAGACGTAAATCCTCGTGTCGGCTTTCTCAGGAATGAGACCAAGGTACGCTCCCTCGTAGTTCACTGAATTGTAGTCAGCGTTGGTGGCGGACAACCCTATCTTGTACGTGCCGTCCTCCTGCTCCTCGAATGTGTAACGGTTGTTCTTTTTTCCGTCCTTTGTGTTGTCAACGAAGATGGACTCAAGGTCATCGATGAACATATAACCTAACTTACCAGACATCCAGCCAGTTTTCACAGAGTCGGTGATGTAGTAAGACGAGCCGTCCCACACATCTTCAGCGGTGTACGGCTCAAGATACACCTTGTAACCGCTGGTCTGGCTCACGCTTGCCCTCGTGCCATAGTCGTTGGCACCTACCAGGAAACCGTCAGCACCGATGTTGTAAAGGTAACACTCGGAGCTGGTGACAAGAGGTATGCTCGTCGGAGCTGATGGCTTTGTCCATTGTGCGCTTGCGATGTTACTGACGCACAAAGACATAGCAAAAAGAGTAAATTTATTCATACTGTTTTTTTGATGTATTATCTCTCGTTATGTACTTATTTTTCTTCTTTCTAATGATACTGGGTCCTCACTTTCTACGGACCAAATGTTTTGTCTATATATAATTGGGAAATATGTATTTCTTCACAAGCCTGCCACAGCTCTGCTCTAAGGTCTAAGGATTGGACTGTGACAACATATCAACACACATGAGACAATATACGGAACATACAGACGCCGCAAGCGCCAGCTCATCATAAGAGTCGGGAAGTCTGGAGGTGTGACGCAGGTCACGATCCGCACTCCTACTGTCAGAATGATGCTCGAATGTTCGGGATTGTTCCGAATAACTAAGGCATGTTCTAAAAATTAAGATTGTAGAATATACACTAACGTAAGATTATCTCATTTCATACGCGAAGTTAAGATTTTTCGCGACGCAATTATAATGTTCTCATGTTTTTAGCGTTTTTCAACTTCATTTTTCATCTTCACGACACTTTTTTACTGCAAATGTGATATTCGTTGACAACAGTGGCTTGTCTGGAGTCTTTATTCTCACACTCTGCTCGCCGAAAATGAATGACGAAATGTTGACGTGAAATTACGGACCTGAGTTGACGTGAAAAAATAGTAATTTTTTGACGTAAAAAATATAGGTTTTATGTGCGACTTTACGTATATTAGGACTGAAATGTTGATTTTTTAAGACTGTCTTTGAAGGTCTTGTCTGTACTCCTCACTGATGTAATGTCGAGTTTGCATTTTGCGGGCTGAGGCCTTTTTTGTAAACTCTATCTTACTTTTTTTGACTTTTTTTACACTTTACTACACAAAAAAAACAAAATTCCACAAGTTTATAATGTGAAATAAAGCAAAAAAAGTAACTTTGTCCCCAAATACATGGGCGTATTGTCTCCATACGTAAAAAAGGGGACGAGAAGATTGGTGGGAAGAATAGGTTAACTTATAAACACAGCGAAAAAGGATAAGAATGAATGAATTGGGAAATATGGTGTGATTTATTTATCATTGCCAGTTAAAGTTGATGGATGAAAAATGTTAAATAAATAAATAATTGTTTCAAAAAATGAAAAGAAATCTACTCAAAATGTTGACTGTGGCTATGGCTGCGTTCAGCATGTGGGGAAGTGCCTTGGCGCAAGATTTGGACGGTGGTAGCTACTACATCCTCAACGTCGCCAGCGGTACATACCTTGCGGGTGCCAACAAAAACGGTACGCAGCTTTCTCTGAAGAGAGGCGGTGAGCCGATGACGTTGACATGGGATAGTGATCTTGCGGCGTACACGATGAAGGACGCCTCTCTGAAGTCAGAGACCAGCAAGTTTGTTGGTTACTCGGCTGACGAGGTGGACAACCCTGAGTACATGTATGTCAACGCCGAGACTCCGACTGGAGGATTCCACTTCCAGACGGTTGCCTACGCCGATGTGGCTGCACTGCTCCCAGAGGAGACAGACGTCGTCCTCGACGAGAACGCCAACTACTACAAGATTCAGTTCACCGACTACGAGGAGAGTAGCGTCTACCTGACTAACTCAGGACAGCGCTCTAACGTCTCTTCTGGTCAGGACTACGTCTACGGCTACAAGAAACTGACCATCGACGGTGTGTGGAGACTGTTCACAAGGGAAGAACTTATCAGCTACCTGAGGAATACAGCAACAAGCTCTAATCCTCTCTACGCTACGTCACTCGTCAATGACCCAGACTTCTCTGTGCTCCGTAACAGCTCAGTGACAACTTCAGGTTCATGGTGGAACATCAGTTCCTCAAACAAGAACATCAACGGTCTTGCACTCAACTACTGCTGTGAGTCTTGGAGAGCGACATTCAATTTCTACCAGACTATCAGTGACCTGCCTAACGGTATTTACAGCGTGACAGTTCAGGCCAGCGTCTGCGAATACACAAAGACTGGAGTAGACCTGCCTTACCTGTATGTGACTGCAAGCGATGAGAAGCAGACTTCTGCCTTCAACGTTTCTTCAAGATCTGACAGAATGGAGAACGGTGAGTACACTATGGCCGAGATGTCAACGACGTTCAACAACGCCACTAACTATCTCGTCTCACCAATTCAGGTGACTATCTACGACCACAAGATGACTGTTGGTTTTGAGTGCGACCGCTCCGACACATGGTCAATCTGGGATAACATTCAGCTCGTGTACCTCGGACCGGCAGCCGATGAGCTCAAGGCCATCAAGGAAAAATACGAGAGTGTTGTCGAGACTGCCACTGACCTCACTTACGAGGATATGAACAAGGATGTGCTCGATGCTCTCAAGACTGCAATCAACACAAGCGTTGAGGAGGAAAGTGAGACTGGATACAACAACCTCATCTCTCTCATCAATGAGGCAATCACTAACGCTAAGACGTCTATCTCTAACTATAAGCAGATAGCTGACGCTCTTACTAACACTTACCCTGACTTAATCAGCGAACTCGATCAGGACGGACAGGATAAGTGGAACTCTTACAACTTTACTACTCTCTACGAGAACGCTACTCTCGTGTCACTCGATGACATCGAGGATGGATACCGTGAGGCTGTGAAGGCGCAGACAACAGAAGGCACAGACATGACAGCTGCCATCGTTAACCCATCATTCGAGCGTGAGCAGTCTTACGGCTACGTCTACGGATGGGAAGTCGTTGACTGGTCTTCAAGCTCAGCAAGCGATATGCGTGTGGCTGCTCTCAGCAATGCTACATACGCTGTTCCTAACGGATACGCCGGACACGGAAACAACGTGTTCAACATATGGTCATATGGACACACCATCAAGCAGGTGCTCGGTAACATGAAGGCTGGTAGCTACACTCTCACTGCTATGGGTGCTACAGACGCTAACCAGACTTTCTACCTCAGAGCAAACGATAACTTCGCCACAGCGTCTTCACACGCCAGCGGTAAGACTTACGGTGTGCTCGTTCAACTCGACTTCAACCAGACTAAGGCTGGAGACATGATTATCAGCTTCGACGCAAACGGAAACTGGTATAAGTGTGATAACTTCACGCTCGTGTACAACGGTCCGCTCGACTTGTCTACATACTACGATAAGATCACGAGTCTTACTCAGGACTTGAACTCTTACCGTAATAAGAAGATGCACTACGAGGTGCAGAGTCTGCTCCTCCAGGCATTCTCTAAGGGACAGAGCGTGGTCAACAACAACTCAAGCATGACTGACATCGACGACCTCAATGACCTCATCGACGAACTTGAGGCTACACTCAAGAAGGTTGAGGAGTCTGTAGGTGTCTACGACAGCATCATCGAATATGTTACTAAGGCTCAAGACCTTGATAGTGATGGTGAGTCTTTCTTCAACGATCTCGCTACCGACATCACTGAGGCTATCAACAGCGGTACTATCACTGACGGTACTGAAGAGCTCGAGAAAATCGAGGAGTACTATATCTCTTCTATCAAGCAGCAGAGTACTCCAAACACTGAGATGACTGAAGCCATCGTCAATAACGACTGTGGTAACGGAATGTCTTTCAACGCTAACGGTTGGAATACTTCTGTGTACCCGAGACAGACACCTATCGGCTGGAACCTCTACAACGCAGACGACCAGACTCTCATCGAAGACCTCTCACTCCATGTTAACAACTGGTCAGTGGAGGCAGATGACAACCTGTCAGGAAACGGTGGTGATGGTTCTGCGATGACTGTGCCATTCGCCGAGCTCTACAACTTCAAGTACAGCTCAAACTACTACAACCATATCCTCGTTCAGCATGATGAGGAGACTGGATATAGAACAGGACGTTATAAGATTCAAATCTACTGCCGTATGCGTGAGACATCACCAGATACAGCAGAGCCTGAGGGTATGACATTCTATTGTAACGACGTGGTAAGTACAACAAGCTATGTTCAGGGTAACAACCCACAGAGCAAGGCATGGTACGCATGGTACGAGGTAGAGTTCGTCATCGACGACGGTAAGTTCAAGTTCGGTTTCGACCTCGATAACTGGAACTTCAACTGGCTCGCCTTCAAGCTCATCAGATTGACTTATATCGACGACCAGTACACTGAGGATCAAGTACAGGAGCTTCTCGCTACAGTGCCTACAGGTAAGATGAACGCTACTGTACAGAGTGCTCTCAATGAGGCTATTGACAATTTCTCTAAGAATGCGGTGGTTGAGACAGATAAGACTCTTAGAGCAGCCATATCTAACGCTAACACATCTATCGCTCTCTACCAGAGCATAGCAAATGACCTCGACACATACTCTACTCTCGCTCAGGACCTCGACGCGGCTGGTGAGGCTTACTACGCTAACTCAATCAAGTACATCGAGGAGGGTTACGAGAAGGGTACTCTCACTACTAACGAGGTATACCAGACTTATGTCAGCGCTATCAGAAACCAGGGTGCGGGCTCTGAGATGACACTGCTCATCAATAACCCAAGCTTTGAGAGCGGTACTACAGGATGGACAATATCTTCTCTCTCCGTATCCGGCTCTAACGACACAGGTGCGAGAGCGGCTCATGACAACGCTACTTATCAGATGGAGAACTCAGACGGTGACTACCTGTTCAATACATGGTACGCTGGTTTTGGTCTGAACGTAACACAGACAATCGAGAATCTCCAGAACGGACGTTACCTGCTCACTGCAGTTGTCGGTTCAGATCCTACAATAGCAACGTTCCTTACTGCTCAGACAACAGAGGAGCTTGTATATAAAGGTAAGGTGACAACAAGCAAGTCTGCAGGTCTTCCTGACTCACTTGAGTTCGAGGTCAACGACGGAACAGTTACTATCGGAGCATGTGGTGGTAACGGAACTGATTGGACTAACAACGAGAAGCTGAGACTTTGGTATAAGGTGGATAACTTCAAACTCTTCTACCTCGGAGCAACTACTTCAGAGACTTATCTCCAGCAGTTAGCTGCGGTGATTGAGAACGCTACCAAGTACTATGACTACCCAATGAACGCCGATATCAAGACGGCATTCAAGAACGCTCTCGACGCTGGTAACGCAGCTACGGTGGACAACACGATACAGGAGATCAAGGATATGATTGACGATATCGCTACCGTATTGAAGAGCGCACAGAAGTCAATTGCTGTTTACGAGAACGTAAACACATATTATGCTTACGCGCAGGAGCACTATGACGCTGACGGTGTGGCAGAGTACCTCACTCTCGCGGCATCAGTAGTCGAGGCTTATAATAACGGAACAATCACAGATGGTGAGTCTGAGATTGAGATTGCCCAGGAGGCACTTGTTGATGCCGCTAAGGCTCAGACAACAGACGGAGCTGATATGACCGGAGCAATCCGTAACTTCAACTTCGAGAGCATCCACAGCCACTACCTCAACAGCTGGAAGACATCTAAGGGATACTCACAGTTCGTTCCTGGTTACAGCACCGATGTTTCATGGAGTAACGAGGGTAAGATCTTCGCATATGCTGAGAACCTTTACAACGCTACATCAAAGAATGTCGATATGAAGCAGATTCTCGACGGTATGCGTCCGGGTATCTACTCTATCAGCTTCATCAGTAACACAAACCTCACTGACGAGCAGGTATGGCTCATGGCGGGTTCTTCAAGTATGAGCTACATCACTACAGATAAGAACAGCTACGAGATGTACTTCCTCATCTACGAGGAGGAGCCGGACTTGACACTCAACTTCCGTGGTGTGCTCAACGCTGGACAGTACGTCGCAGTGGACAACATCAGGCTTACTTATCATGGTTTGACTGTGACACTCGAGCCTGAGACACGTCCAATGCTTGCGGCTGACTCTATTGCACAGGCTAAGGCTTACGCTTTGTTCATCGACGATGACAAGAGGAACTACCTTAAGGAGATTAAGGACCTCACTGACGCCATCGAGAACGCTAAGACCTCTGCCGACGCTTATGCTTACGCCAAGTATGTAACTGACTCTTCAAGAAACTACATCAACAACGCAAGTAACGTATACTCAAGAAGAGCTAAGGACTATGTCACTAAGTTACTTGACGACTTTGAGGACAAGTATAACAAGCGTACGCTCATTCCAAGTGACGCATACACTATCGTGAACACTTATCTTCACAGGAACAACTACAACGGTGACAACTACCAGACAGACTTCAACGGATTCTACTGGGATTATGATAACGATGGTATAGCTGACCGCTTCAATGAGGAAGACTATCCGGAGTATCCGGTTGTCTACTATATGTACGACGCATGGAGACTCAAGAGGAAGAACAGCAACACAGAGGTTTACGCCGATGAGAACTTCCACGCTAACACATGGTCTGACGAGGGTGATCAGGAGCTCCACGGAGGAAACCGTTCTGGTATGACTACTCCGTTCATCGAGTACTGGCGTGACGGTTCAGGTGGTATGCCACTGGAGGAGGCCACGATTGAGGCATCAGCCATTGACCTTGAACCAGGTCTCTACACAGTATCAGTCTTCACTCGTTCTATGATGGAGAAGGGCTCAACAGCTGACACTGAGCTGAAGGGTATCCACCTCTACGCTTATGGTAAGTACAACACAACAGACACAGTGGATGTCACTAAGGGTAAGCAGTACATCGACTGGGGTGGTAAGTACAACATCGCTGGAACGTACAGAGTAGACTCTCTCATTATCCGCGAGAAGGACTGCACAAATGGAACTGGCACAGCGCGTATCGTGTTCGACATCTCTGACAGTACTAACGTCAACTGGTTCGCCTTCAAGTTCGCTTACGTTAAGAAGACACGTGACCTCTACTGGTGGGAGGAGGATACACCTGCCACACAGGAAGAGCTTGATAAACTTGATGAGCTTATAGCCTTCGGTAAGGACAGAACGATCGGATTCTGCCAGGACGAGTACGCAACATACGCTAACGTTGACGTGCGTATGGCACTTGACGAGGCTGTAGAGTACCGAAAGGGTGTTAAGCAGGTACAGGAGAATATCCTCCAGTACATACAGAGACTGCAGAAAGAGAACTGGCATAGAAACATGGGTGACACGAACGCCATCTACAACCCTAACTTCTCTTACTACAATGAAGATGATGAGAACCCAGAGATCACAGCATGGAGAATCAAGGACACATTCCTCGGAATTGACGGATTCTACACTGGAGGTACAGGTAACTCAGCAATCTATTCTAACACGAACGTTCAGAACTTCAACAATAAGTTGGCTAACAAGCAGTATTCAACTGTAGCTTACTTCCGTTTCGCAAGTTCTATCACAGGTAGCACATCAAAGTACTCAGAGTACTACTATGGTGACTCCGCATACTACGAGATGCCGCTGCGTTGTGAGGTAGACGAATACACTGGTGCTCTTGGTACTCCGTATCGTCTGAAGTTCGAGTACGGTGCATACCTGAACACGAGAGTTATCTCTGATGGTGCATACGTAGGTATCCTCAATCCTGACGGATCAGTGCTCGCCGAGTGGCAGCTAAAGAACCTCATCAACGCTGCCGATACAGACAACGTGCCGATGATATTCGAGGAGGCATTCGTGACTGAGCAGGAGGGTAACCACTCTATCTACTTTAGAAACGCCAACACTAACACGTCATGGAGTATGATTTGTTCTAACATGGAGCTTACTCGTAAGCCTAAGGTTGTGATGCAGATCACTGCTGCCAAGTATGGAACATTCATCTGTCCGTTCGACGTGAGAATACCAAAAGAGTCAGGAATCAAGGCTTACGCCGTTGTCGGTTTATCAGACTCTATACACTCATTCGCTCAGGATGCCCAGTCTGAGTATGTAGGTAAGTACAGGACTTTGATACTTGATGAGAACGTGACGGTACCTACCAAGGTCATTAGAGGTGGAAAGACGACGATAGTGAATATGACGTTCAACATGAACTCAGACAGTATCATTCCAGCCCACACGCCTGTTGTCGTTAAGTGTAACGAGGCTAAGTCACTTACCTTCGGTGGTATTGAGACGACGCCGGTTGAAGGCACAGAGTCACTCACATACGGTCTGCTCACAGGATTCTACAATGACACCGTGGCAACTAACATGGACTCTAACGCCGACACTACGTATTATGTTCTCCAGAGACATAATCCTAACAAGGAGGCATGTTTCTACAGAATATCATACGCTGACTATCTGACACAGTATGGTTCACCACTTGACTTGACCATCAATCAGTACAGAGCGATACTTAAGTATCCTACTGACGACTTGAAGTATCTGACAAAGGAGGATGATGGAGAGACTAAGATCCGAATGTTGTCATTCAGAACTCTCGACGAGTTGATGGAAGAGGCAACAATCGTTTCTGACATCACTAACGATGAGAAAGAGGTGACGGGTTACTACTCTGTTGATGGTTCACCGCGTCAAGCATTGCAGAAGGGCATCAACATTGTCAGGTACTCAGACGGCTCAAGCAAAAAGATTTACATAAAATAATGGTAGAACTCTAAAACTGAAGTGAGAAAGATATGAAAAAGCAGTATGTAATTCCTGAAACAAAAGTTTCAGAGTTCAAAACCCAAATGATGTGTCTCTCAATTGAGGAGGGTCAGCCTGCTGACGGTAGCGGTTCACTCGTACCTGAGAGACGCGGAGAGTCAGAGGATGATTGGGGAAACCTTTGGAAATAATACGGGAATAAAATCCTTACATATTAAGAAGGGCGGCACACTGGTGTCGCCCCTCTTTTTTTTTATGTTATGCTGGCTCATTTACCGTTCTGTGTCTTTGTGTGGCACGATGTAAACGCCTCTCTTTTTTTATGTCGTGACGGTGTGTTTCATATATTTTAATTAAATTCGCGGACACATAAAACAACATGATATGACCAAGTTCAAGAGAATACTGCTTAAGCTGTCTGGAGAGAGCCTGGCAGGAGAAAAAAAACAGGGAATAGACACAGAGCGTCTGAATGACTATGCGAGACAGATCAAAGAGATACACGACATGGGTGTACAGATCGGTATCGTCATCGGAGGCGGCAACATCTTCAGGGGACTTCAGGGCGCCGGCAAGGGCTTTGACCGTGTGAAGGGAGACCAGATGGGTATGTGTGCCACCGTCATCAACTCTCTTGCGGTGAGCAGTGCCCTCGGTGCCCTCGGATGCAAGAGCCGAGTGTTGACAGCCATTCGTATGGAACCAATAGGTGAGTTCTATAGCAAGTGGAAAGCCATCGATGCCATGAACAACGGCGAGGTGGTTATAATGAGTGCGGGAACAGGTAATCCATACTTCACTACAGACACTGGCTCAAGTCTCCGAGGGATAGAGATTGAGGCCGATGTGATGCTCAAGGGAACACGTGTCGACGGTGTGTACAGCGCCGATCCGGAGAAAGACCCTACGGCGACCAAGTTCATAGACATCACCTATGATGAGGTGCTGAGACGAAATCTCAGAGTCATGGACATCACTGCGACTGCCATGTGTAAAGAGAACAACCTGCCTATCTATGTCTTCAACATGGATATCGTTGGCAACCTTAAGAAGGTCATCGACGGTGAGGAGATAGGTACGCTCGTTCATCCGTAAGGACAGAGTCATGACTGTTATTACAGGGGTGTGTGACAGAAATAATGAAGCTCTTATGTAAGCCGTCGGCTTTCATAAGAGCTTCTTGTGTTATGTGGTGTCATTATCGTTTGTTACGCGGGTGATGTCGCAGAATCTCGTCGCGGATGTGACTCATGTCGATGTGCATATAGATCTCTGTTGTGGCTATCGACTCATGTCCGAGCATGGCCTGAATAGCTCTCAGGTTGGCCCCTCCCTCGAGTAGCGATGTGGCGAAGCTGTGACGGAAGGTGTGAGGCGACACCTCCTTTTTGATACCAGCCTGTGCCACGTACTCTTTGATCATGGTGAACACCATTGTGCGTGACAGGTTCTTCTTGCGCAGCTTACTTACGAAGACGTAATCCTCGAACCCCGGTTTAATGTCGATGAGTTTGCGGTCCTCGAAGTAGAGGTACAGCTCATTGATAGCCTTACGAGAGATAGGCACCAGACGTTGCTTGCTACCTTTTCCGAACACCTTGATGAACTCCTCGTCGAGATACAGGTCCGACATCTTCAGGTTGCACAGCTCGCTGACACGTAGTCCGCAGCTGAACAGCACCTCGATGATGGTCTTGTTGCGCTGTCCCTCAGTCTGACTCAGGTCGATGACCGACTCTATGGCGTCTACCTCCTCGACCGACAGCACGTCGGGAAGCTTACGCGCCTTCTTCGGATATTCCAGAAGCTCTGTCGGGTCAGTCTCGATGATGTCCGAGAGAAGTAGGAAACGGTAGAAGCTGCGCACGCCGCTGAGTATACGTGACAGGGAGATTGAGCCGATGCCCATGTCGATGAGTACAGACGAGAAGGCGTGTATGTCCTCCAGCTTCGCATTCAGTAAGTCCTTTCCCTCGCCATCCATGAAACTGATATACTTGTCGAGGTCGCTTTTGTAGGCTGCCACCGTGTTCGGTGAGAACGATTTCTCAAGACGGAGATACTGATTGTAACGTCTTAATAATATTTCAAAGTCTTTATCCATGTCAATGCAAAAATAACTTATTTTTTCCTCAATAGGAGGAAAGTGTTAGATATTTTTTGGTGACTAATTCGTATATTTGGACAAAAATTACGAACATAATGAGGATAAGCAAATACAAGCAGCTGGCGGCCTCTTGTCTGCTGGCTTTCTCATGCTCCGCCTGCGCTCAGACGGAGCACAGTTTTGAGGTGTCTAAGAATCTGGACATCTTCAACTCTCTGTACAGGGAACTGGACGCTTTATATGTTGACACCATAGATGCCAAGAAAGTCATAGGCGTCGGCATCGACGCCATGCTCAGCAATCTCGACCCATACACGGAATACTACTCAGAGGATGACATGGGTGACCTGAAGATTATGACCACTGGTAAGTACGGCGGCATCGGCTCACTTATCAGGATGCGTAAGGACTCCACCATCATCATTGGTGAACCGTACGAGGGAATGCCAGCCGCCGAGGCTGGACTCAAGGTTGGCGACGTCATTGTCAAGGTCGACAATAAAGAGGTGACGAAGTCGATGGTTACCTCCGACGTCAGTGACATGCTACGCGGTGAGCCTGGCACCACCTTCGTGCTGACAGTGAAAAGACCGGGAGAGAAAAAGAACAGGGAGTTCAAGATCACGAGAAAGAATATCAAACTGCCTGCTATAACATACACAGGGGTCAGGGACGGCATCGGATACATCAACCTGACACAGTTCACTGAGGGGTGCTCCAAGGAGATACGTAAGTCCGTCATCAACCTCAAGGAGAAAGGTGCTGAGGGACTAGTGCTCGACTTGCGCAATAACGGAGGAGGACTATTGTCTGAGGCCGTCGACATCGTCAACCTCTTCGTGCCTAAAGGACTGAAGATTGTCGAGACCAAGGGTAAGGTGAAGAGTGCCAACGCAGTCTACAAAACCAAGTCCGAACCGCTCGACACTGTCATACCGGTGGCCGTACTCGTCAATGGTAACACTGCCTCTGCGGCTGAGATTGTCTCCGGTTCACTTCAAGACCTCGACAGAGCCACCGTCATCGGCGTCAAGACATTCGGAAAAGGTCTGGTGCAGACACCGCGCGACTTGCCTTACAACGGAAGCGTGAAGCTCACCACATCTAAATATTACATCCCTTCAGGACGATGCATTCAAGCCATCGACTATAAGAAGAAGAGAGACGGCGTGAAGACTGAGAAGAGTGACACTCTTGATAACGTGTTCTACACCCGTAAAGGACGTGTGGTGAGAGACGGTGGAGGTATCATGCCGGACATCGTCATCAAACATGACACACTCCCTAACATTCTCTTCTATCTCGGCAATGATGACGTGCTCGTGGACTGGGGTACCAAGTATGAGCAGTCTCACAAGACCATAGCCCCTGTGGCTGACTTCAGCATCACCGACGATGACTTCGCCGACTTCAAGAAGATGATTAAGGATAGCAACTTCAAGTACGACAGGATGAGTGAGAAACGTCTTGAGGACCTTAAGAAGATGGCTAAGTTCGAGGGCTATTACGATGACGCCAAGAGTGAGTTCGACGCATTGGAGGCTAAGTTGGTACACAACATTGACAATGACCTCGAACTTCATAAGAAGAACATCAAGAAGATGATGGCGGACGAGATAATCAAGAGATACTATTACCAGTCAGGCTCAGTGGAAGAGTCGCTGAAGGACGATGAGGACCTCAGCAAGGCCATTGAGGTGCTGAAAAAGAAATAATTTGATATGGCTATAAACAACAGAGCGACACGATTCAACAGGGCTATGATGTACGGCACGCTCGTGCTCGGACTACTCGTCATAGGTGTTACATTCGGCTTCCTGTACTACTCGTACGACATACAGAAACAGAAAAACGACGCCACGGCAGTGGGCGACAGCCTCTTGATTGAGGTCGAGGACTCGCTGCTGCTTGAGTAACCTACGGCAAGGTGACGAGAGGACACTGCGCACACGGCTCTGAAGAGCATCATACTATCCGCAACGCCAACATAACAAGCGTTGCGGATTTTTTGTCGATAAAGATGAAGTTAACTGTCTGAAGAGGACACAGAACCGCCTCTTACCATTTCGCACATTTGTTGCTGTCCGAAACTCCTCTTTTTCCGTTGACACATGGCAACAGAAAAATGACTTCCGAAATTTTCCCGTGTCTTATTCGGCGTCTGAAATTCTCAGGTTAGGACGTTGAAAAGTTCAGGTTAGGATTTTGAAATTCTCAGACCTGTTTGTAGAGTATATCCTAACCTGAAAATTTCAAAAAAGACACTTAAAAATTTTAAATACCTTGTGTTAAGATTATCAATAAGTTAACCCAAAATTCGCAAAAAACAGGAATAGGAAATTTGGTTAAACGCCAAATTGTCCGTTATTCCACCTGTTC